>Ga0065714_10064479_pt1 | contig 55183 bp, 52 predicted proteins | sample MisRhiReplicate2_FD_59101 | JGI IMG/M metagenome (GOLD analysis project Ga0065714, IMG submission 59101) | Miscanthus rhizosphere microbial communities from Kellogg Biological Station, MSU, sample Rhizosphere Soil Replicate 2: eDNA_1 v2... | ecosystem: Host-associated > Plants > Roots >...
GCTAGCGCTGCCATCCCGCTGGTGTTCCCCTGCGTACAAATCGCCGATCAGTTCCTGGTTGACGGCGGCGTGGCAAGCAATACACCTATTTCGACTGCCGTAGCCTTGGGAGCCACCAACGTCGTGGTAATCCCCACCGGGGTGAGTTGCGCCCTAACACAACCGCCCCGAGGTCTGGTCGCCTTAGCCCTGCACACCGTCAATCTGATGAGCATGCGCCAACTGGTGAGCGACATCGAACACTTCCGCACTCTCACCAGCCTGCACATCGTCCCGCCGTTGTGCCCTGTGGATGTCTCGGTGTTCAACTTTGACCAGACCGAGTCTTTGTTGCAACGCGCCTATGAGCAGACCCTCCAGTGGCTGGAACGTGGGGGGCTCGAACGCACCAAGGTACCTGGTGCCCTGACTATCCATTCACATGCCCATGAGCATTGAGTGATGTGGATTACTGCCACATAGGTGGGCGGACGCTTACGTCACTTCTAGCTGATACTATTGCGTCCCCATACACTGTGTTATTCAGGCACGGTCATTCGGCTTCAATTACCCGTAGGAGTGCATCCTACGTACTCGTGAAAGAGCACAACAAGGACGTAATTACAGTGGACAGGGAAATCATCTTAATGCGTCATGGCCAGCCGAATCTGGTTGTGGTCGACAAGGTTTCAGCGCTCAATATGAAACGCTGGATCGAGCAATACGACCTATCCGAAATCATCAACCAGCCCGTCCCGAAGGCTAGTGTGGAGCTGGCCGTTACCGCCAAAGTGATCGTGTCGAGCAGTGCACCCCGGGCGCTGACATCTGTTCGGGCGCTGGGCCTTCAGCCCACCCTTGTAGATGAGATTTTCTGCGAGGCGCAGCTGCCCTATGGACGATGGACACTGCCGCGTCTTCCACCGTTTACGTGGGCATTTATTCTTCGAATTTTATGGTTGTGCGGGTTCTCAGGGAAGGTCGAGTCTGCCCGTAAGGCCAAAATACGAGCTAATACGGCAGCTCAACGACTTCAGTCCCTTACCAGCGAAGGGGCAGTTCTTCTGCTCGGTCATGGATTCATGAATCGAATGATCGCGAAGCAGTTGGAAGCTGCCGGATGGACTCGCCATAAAAGCAACGGTAACCGTTACTGGAGCGCGACGACCTATCGAATGAATCAGAGCTAAGGCACAGACAGCCCGCAAGCTACCTTGTGCAGTAGCTTAATTAGCCAATCGATGGATGTTGCATACCACTGTTGCCGCCGTCTCGTGGAAAACTGCGATCAACGGCCTTAAAGCCAGCGTCCCGTGCGGCGCCAAAGCGATTCTCGAAAGTCCATTCAGTGAAGAGCAAGGTGAGGTTCGCTGTGTATTTGATCATTCAATACATCAAGCAGTTGAGTTTGAGGTTCACCACAAATAGCGGATCCAGAGCTTCTGAATCCGTACTCGTACTCGGAAATTACGCCGTTACAGGAAAAGTTTTTGGTTTGAGCAGAAAGTGCGCCAGTGCCGGAACCAATACCAGCGCGCCCACCATGTTCCAGATGAACATGAATCCAAGCAAGATGCCCATGTCAGCTTGGAACTTGATGGGTGACAGCATCCACGTGAGCACTGCGATGCCCAACGTAATACCTGTCATCACCACGACCTTTCCGGTAGACAGCAACGCCAGGTAGTAAGCCTCAGACAGGCTTCTGCCATTTCGCAAATTGGTGAGTGTTACGCTGAGGATGTACAACGCATAGTCCACACCGATACCCACCCCCAACGCGATTACAGGCAGTGTTGCCACCTTGACGCCGATGTTCAGCCCCACCATTAATGCTTCGCACAAAATGGAGGTCAGCATCAGCGGCAGAACCGTACACACGACCGCACGCCAGGATCTGAACGTAATGAAGCAAAGCGCGATGACAGCGGCGTACACCATGAACAGCATCTGAACGTTCGACCGCTTCACGACGATGTTGGTGGCCGCTTCGATACCAGCATTGCCCGCCGCATTGAGGAACTGGATCTGATCCGTGTTATGGCTCGCCGCGAACTGCTCGACTGTCTGAACCACACTGGTGAGCGTGTCCGCCTTGTGATCCTTCAGATAGACATACACCGTCAGCAGATCGCAATTCTGGTTGAACAGTTCTCGCGGCGCCCGGGTGATGATTGCATTCAACAATCCCTGGTTACGGGGTATCTCGTACCAGGTCATGCTCCCTTCATTCATGCCGGCCGCCGCCTGCTTGCTCAGCGCCGCCAAAGACGTCGTGGACACCACACCCGGCAACTGCTGAAGCTGCGCTTCCAGCGCATCGACTGACACCAGGGTCTGGTAATTGGCGCAGTAGTATTGGGGCGTTTTCACCATCACTACATACTTGTCGCTGCTGGCGGAAAAGTTGCTGACCATGAAGCGGTTGTCGCTGTTGTAGCGCGACTCAGGACGCAGTTCCGGTGCCCCGGGGTTCAGGTCACCGATCTTCACCTGCAGGCTGACGGCAAACCCTGCCACCCCAAGCATCAGGGCGACGATGATTGCACCGCTCGCCCATTTGCGTTCGGTGAAGCGATCCAGAAAAGCCCAAAACGGATGCCGGGTGTGGTGAGCGTCCAGTTTCGAAAATTTGTCGTTAGCTGCTTCACGATGCGCCGCCGCTTTGCTGACACCGGTGTACGACAACAGAATCGGCAACAGAATCAGGTTGGTGAAAATCAACGCCAGCACGCCCATCGTCGCGGTCACCGCCAGATCCTGAATCACTGGAATCTTGATGATCATCAACACGGCGAAACCCACAGCATCCGCCACCAGTGCCATCAGCCCGGTCAAAAACAGCCGGCGAAAGGTGAAGCGCGCTGCCACAAGCTTGTCTGCGCCGCGCCCGATGTCCTGCATGATGCCGTTCATTTTTTGGGCGCCATGGCTCAACCCGATGGCAAACACCAGAAACGGGACGAGGATCGAATAGGGATCAAGATCAAACCCCAGGGTAGGGAGCAATCCCAGTAACCAGACAACGGCGATGATCGAGCAAAGCAGCACCAGCAATGTGCTGCGCACGCAACGGGTGTACCACAACAGCACGATGCCGCAGATCACCAGCGTCGCTGCGAAAAACAGCTGCATCTGCCGCATTCCGTCAATCAGATCGCCGACGACTTTGGCAAAGCCGGTGATATGGATTTTGATGTTGTCGGTTTCGTACTTAGCCCGAATCTGCTCGAGCTGGCCTGAAAGCGCGTTGTAATCCAGAGGCTTGCCGTCGTCCGATGTGATGTCCTGAAGAGGCAAAAGCACGATGCTGGATTTGAAATTGGACGCCACGAGCCGACCTACTTCTCCCGACCTATCGACGTTTTGCCTAACCTGATCAAGACTCTTGGCAGAACCATCGTAATCGTCAGGTATGACTGGCCCGCCATCGAAACCCTCCTCCGTCACACCGATCCAACGGGTTGCCGGAGTCCAGAGGGACTTCATGTATGAGCGGTCTACGCCGGGGAGCAGAAACACCTCATCGTTGATTTTCTTGACCGTCTCCAGGTAGGCGGCATCAAAAATGCTGCCGTGCCTGGCCTCGATCGCAATCCGCAAGGTGTTGCCACCCTCGCCCAGCTGGCCACGATTTTTCAGGTAGTTCTGCACATACGGGTGATCGGTCGGGATCATTTTTTCGAAGGCGGCATTGAGCTTCAAACTCAACGCCTGATAGCCGAGCACCAGGCTCAGCAGCACGCAGATGCCCAAGACGATGCTGCGATGATTGAACAACAGCCGTTCAACCAGCGTGCCGGAGGAAGGATCGAATACATCTGGCTTAGGGATGACGTGATGCTCGGCAGAACGGGTAAAGCTGTTCATTGATCGTGCTCCGGCGATTCGACTGCCAACGCGGACGACAGCATGCCGCGCGCGCTACTGATGATCAGGTCACCGTTCGCGGCTTGCGCCATGCCTGTGAAGTAACGGGTTTCAGGTATCTGAAGGACGGCGGCCTTGGTATCGCCGCCCGCAAAGCACAGCACTCTGCCCGACTCATCGGCGAGGAGTACCGAGCCGTCGTCCAGCCGCAGGCCACTGGTCAATGTAACGGGTTGCAACGTGTCGAGAGACTGCCAGGTAGCGCCGCGATCCCGGGACTCGAAGGCTTTGCCACGAAGCCCGAATGCCACAACCGCCCCGCTGCCGGTCGCCTGAAGCCCGAAGGTCGTGCCCTCATAAGGCGACGCCAGCGCCTCGAAAGTTTGTCCCTCGTCACTGGAGCGCAACAGCGTGCCCTGTTCGCCAGCGAGGAACAGATCCGTCCCTACCCGCTCGATGCTGTAGAGATGCAATCCGTTCGGGTTATCGAGACGGGAACGGATCGATTGCCAGCTGAGCCCGCCATCATGGGTGACAAACGCCAGACCATAAGCGCCCACCACCAGTCCGTTTTTAGCATCCAGGAAGAGAAGATCGAGCAGCGGTTTGTCGGGGCCATCGTCCACGAGTTGCTGTGCTTGAGCTAAACGCTCTTGTGCCTTTTCAGCGTCCTCGGAACCTTCAGTGGCCTGCCTGGCTTCCTGTAATTCGATTTCGGCCGCCTGGACGCCATCCAACTGTTTGCGCCAGCTCAAGCCGCCATCCTGGCTGTGCAAGACAACCCCGGCATGCCCGACCGCCCAGCCTTGGCGCTCATCAATGAAGCGAACCTTGACCAGCGTCATGCTGACCGGGGAACTGATTTGCTTCCAGGTGGTGCCATTGTCATCGGAGACAATGATGAACCCGCGTTCGCCGACAGCCACCAAACGATGCCCGGCGCGCGCAACGCTGAGCATGACCGATTGGGTCGCCATTGAACTGATGATCGATGGTTGCATTGGCAAACCATCGGTTTGTGCGGATGCTGAAGTGCTCAGGAACGCCGCCATGACCGACGCGCTCAACAGCAGTGCCTTGAGCGGATGACCAGCGAAAAACCTTGGTGTTTGATTACGCATTTGCGAGCCTCGATGATGCAGTTCAGTGGACGCCGCGTCAGTGTCCCAGCGTCCATGGAACCTATGTGTGAATAAGCTGTTTCGAGGTTCAGCGCACCGACCCGGACGCTACCGCATTACCAGTAAAAAAGTTCTCTGGTTTGCGCGGAATAACGCTATAGGTTTCGCCGTTCAGGCCCTGCACGACGCTGTACGTCTTGGCTTGCAGGTTGTAAATCACCACCGGTTTCACCACCACCGCCGGAATGGAAGGCACAACAAATGGCAGCACTTGTGAGACACGCCACAGTTTGCCCTCAGCGTCATATCCGTCTACTAGCGACACCGTCCAGCTGTCTTCATCAATGAAGAATTTACGCTTGGGTACTGCATGGCGTTTGCCCGGTGCAACCGTGGCCTCCAACTCCCAGACGCGATGGAGCTCCCAGCGCAATTTGTCTGGATTGAGGTGATTGGCCACGAAGGCGTCGTCTCGTTTTTCTGCGTTGAATTGGTTGTCGTTGTAAGGGATGTACATTTCTTTTTTGCCAACGAGCTTCCAGTCATAGCGATCCGGATGGCCGATGAAGCCATGCACCTCATCAAAGTAGTTAGCGCCCGAGGCTACAAAATCGGGGGTGTCATAGCCGACAGTGGGAGCACGTCGCACACGGCGTTGACCGACTAGATACTGCCAGGCCTCTCGTGGCTCCTGGACATTGATACTGTCGTGCGTCACAAGCGACTCACCCGCTTTAAACGGTGGCTCGTTGGTCAAAAAGCGCAGCAGCGCATACTGCCCTGACCATTTATCAGCACTTCCGTCTTTGAAGTAATACGGGTACTGCCAATTTTCGACCCCACGGCTTGCTAACGTCCTGGTTCCGTCAGCATTACCAATGACGTTGGCGTACCCCATCTGAATTGATTCCGCCTCTACGCGCAGAAGGAAATTCCAGATGACCTCATTACCGGTTTTTGGAATAGGAAACGGAATGCCACCGTAACACCCTTCCACTGACAAACCGTTGCTGGTTGTCTTGCAACGGGTCGCATTGGCGAATGTATTTTGATACACGCTATCCGGTGCTGCAGCAGTACGGTGGGTTGGGTAAATATCCAAATGGAAGGTGTCTGGATATTTGGCCAGCAGTGCCTTTGTACCTTCGCTCAATTTGTCCGCGTACTGCGCAGCGTTTTTAGCGGTGATCTGCAGTACAGACTTCTCACCGGGGAATGGATCAGCCGGCATATCGCCAAACTTTGTCCCGGCGACATCCTTGGTCAATCCGCCTGTCCAGGCAGGAATGGAGCCATCGGCATTGCCGGCTTTTTCGGCGCCCATGGGAGTCAATGTAGTCTTGAGCTTTGCCGCCTCGTCGGGGGTCACCGCGGCGAACACGGTGCTGGCACACATTGAGATAGACAGGGTGGAAAGCAGCAGTTTAATTTTTGTCATTATCAGGGCCCGCCTCTTCTTTGCTTAAAAGGTTCGCTGGATTGAAAACGCCACGAAATCTCTGTCTTTCATGTTTTGCTGGTAGGTAAACGAGTTGGAAGAGTTGATGACAGGCCCCGCCTCACCGAAGAAATTGGTGTAACTCAGGGACGCGTACCATTGCTTCTTGTAGTCAGCCTTGAGACCTAGTGTCAGATCCCCACCATGCTCTGGGCCAAATGCCTGAGGTGTGACTGAAGAGCGCCCGGACGGGTTGTAACCAATGGTGATTGGGGCTTGAACGTCGATGCCTGGGAAGACCTGAAAGTACTGAGGTTCAAAGGTGAACCGCAGTGCGAAGGCATCACGCGTTGTGTTGGGATCCAGCTGATCGGCATTTTTGGTCACGCTCAACCGACGGTTGAATGCAAGCTCGCCGACGAATGAAGCACCATCCCAAAGTGCCGTTCCGCCATAGACATTGACCATCGACACCTGGGCATGCCACGAGCGACCAATGGGGTAAGCCGGATTGGAATCGTTGTCGGAATCCAGGCCGGTAATGATGGTGCCACCGACACCTGCCAGCGGTGTATCGACCCTGATCGACGTTTCGCCGGCAATGTTGGCTTCGCCGACCAAAGTACTGAAGCTTGCGCCAAAGACCTTGATGTCCTCGGGATAAACGTTGACGAAAGTGTCATCTGCTCCAGGCACCAGTGCCGCTGGCCGGAAGTAAAAAACCGGAGTTTTTTCGTGATACTTGGCGGCGTATAGACCGAACTCCCAGTCCTCGATAGCGAACTTCAGCTGAGCGCCAAACTGGCCTGAGTCCTTGGCATCAATGTCCTTGCCGTGACGTAGCGCACCGGTAGGGAAAAACACGCGCTCGCCTCCGTCGCCGACGAAGTCCGCACCGCTGAAGTAGCTTCCCGCTGCAGGAAGACGGGTTTTGTTCCACTCGAATTGGTAATAGGCACCGATACTGACCGTATCGCTCAACTGCCAGTTACCCGAGACCTGCTTTGTTGGCATCAGAATCTCTTTGAACTGGGAACTGGGTACTGACTGCAGCTTCACCAGGTCAACGGTGGATTGCGCATTCGCAATACCGTTGGCACCGAAGAAAAGACTTTCGCCGTAAATTTGGGTGAACTGCCCCAATCTGCCAGACAACGAAGTACTGCCGACTTCCTTCGAGCCATAGACGAAGGCATCGAGGATTTCAGTGTTCGTTTCGTGGATCCGACGTGTGTCGCTGGTGAACTGATCGTGGTCGACGCTCACCGGGTTGGCGGTGCCCGGTGAGTCGTTATCGTTGTCATGACTGTAGACATTGTCGTACCAGGAGGCCGCGCTGAGACGGGCACCAACATCTTTGTACTTGATGTCGAACTCGGACAGGAGATCCAGGCGATTTGAAATGAGCCCACGATCAAAGTTTCGATCGCCGTCATCCAGGTTGGGATTACTGTTGGAAGTGCCTGGGCCAGCCGCGACCTTGTGATCAAGCTTGTTCACGCGCCATGCATTGCTGTACTTGATCGTGTTGTCCCAAGTCGCCGAAAGATCGGGGTTGCCAGTATCGATCTGAAAGGCTTGCGATTGAGCAGAAAGGCTCAACAGCGCCATTGCGCTGACTGCACAGGCGATGCTTGAAACCGGCAACGGGCAGAGCCGCTGGTTAGCTGTTTTCATGTAGATGTTCCTGTTTTTTTTGTTTTTGTAAAAGGTCATCAACTCGCAGCCTTGACTGCGAATACATCCGCGTACTGCGTGACGCTCTCGGCTTCTTCCTTACCCACCTACCGTTCCTGATGAGCTGCCAGCGCTTGTAAGCCGGTCTCCACAAGGACGATGTCCAGCTGAGACTTCAACCCGCTGACAGCAAAACCTCCTACGACCTCACCCTCGACAACGATCGGAAGTCCGCCTTCGATGGGAAAGACCCCGTGGATCATCGAAGTGCCAGATCTGCCTTCGGCGACCATGTCCTCAAAAAACTTCGTCGGTCGGCGTGTGACAGCTGCACTGCGGGCTTTTCCAATGGCCGTTTGGACGGACGAGACGGATGCGCCATCAAGCTTTCTGAACGACATGAGGCAGCCCGCCTCATCCACCACGGCCATGGAAACCTTCCAGTTTTCCCGGGTGGCTTTTTCCATGGAGGCCACAAGCATCAATTCGGCGTCGGCCAGCTCGAGTACCCGCTTCGTTTTCATCACGCACCTCTTGAGCCTATGGTTTGTGGTCAGTCGATATATGTGGTTATCGTGCGTAAAACCATATTTACTGCACTACAAATAACTTTGTGCACAAAACGTAATCCTGGGCAAATTTAAAGTCAAGGAGATTCTCCAACGCATTTTTTTGCTACATGGATAAGGCGAGATGGGAAAAAGGCATCCGATGCCAACCGGCTGCGGGATGTTTCAAAGGACGGAACGTTCTGAAATCAACCAGGAGAGTTGGATCTGGAAGGGGCGCAGGCGGGAGTAATAGAGGCGCAGGCGAATCAGAACTGCTGACAGAGTGGCCAACGATTCTTTGCTTGCGGCTCGGGAAAATTTATGCACGATTCAGGCATTCATCCTTTGCACTAAAGAAGGTTTTGCGCATAAAATTGATTTAGTGCAAATTTTAGGATGACTCCAACCATGATCACCTCACCCGGCAGTCCGCTGATCGATGTCGCGCTGACGAAGATGAAAAAAGCGATTGTTTGTTGCGAGCTGGCCCCGGGCGAAAAACTCAAAGTGGCCGAACTGTCCAAAACGTATGGGCTCAGTAGCTCCCCTATTCGTGAAGCCCTCAATCGACTGACTCAGGACGGTGTCGTCGAAGCCAGCGACAACAAGGGGTTCAGGGTCGCTCCGATTTCCACGACAGACTTTCGCGACATTACGCGATTGCGCTGCCTGCTCGAGTGCGAAGCGCTAAGCGATGCCATCCAGTATGGCGACGATGCCTGGGAAGCCGATGTGCTGGGTGCATTTCACCGCCTGAATCTGATTGAGAAAAAACTCGGAAGCGGTGTGCTCGTACTCGATGATGAGTGGTCTATCCGGCATAAGGCTTTCCACTTCGCGCTGTTCGCGGCCTGCCCGTCACCGTTGATGTTGAAGATGGTTGACTCCCTGTTCGACAGAGCAGAGCGCTACAGACGCTTCTCAGCCAAGCAGCGGCAGACTCCAAGACACAAGGGAAATGAGCATAAAGAGCTAATGGATGCTGCGCTTGCACGTGATTCAGACAAAGCGGTGACGCTCTTACGCAATCACATCCAAGGCACTTTGGGCCGAACTGTCGAAGCTATCGAACGCCAACAAGCCACGCTCCAATAGCTGAATCGATGACCTGTCGACCTCCCATTCGGGGCGACACTCAATGTTCTGCGCGTCGAATTCAAGCACCAAAAAGCCCTTCGCATCGCAACTGCTTTCGTGGACAGTGCAATGCGAAGGGTCTACAGCCCCTTGCAGGTTTACGCCTGCGCAAACCTGATTGTCGTGTCGCAAGCTCCGCCATTGCTCTGCTTGGCCTGTTCAGGCTCCTTGCACCACAAGGCAAGCTCCATTCCCTCTAGCAGCTCCATCGCCCAGGCGACAGTAACCGCCCCGCCATACACGTAGTGATCCGGACGCACGATGACCACATTGCAGCCTCGACACTCAAGCCATTGTGCCAGTACGCCGTCGACCTCTTCATAATCATCAACAGTGCGAGTACCAGTCTGCTGAGGGGTGACCAATCGTACGACCTGGATGGGCAGACCTTTAAGGGATTGGCTGCTGCGCAGGCATCTCAGTAACGCGCTAGCGTCGAACCCAGGCGCCACCACCACTCGAAAGGATTGCCCGGTAAATTCATCCAGTAGAGCTTTTTTACCCGTATGGTTGATGACCATTGGTTGAGGAAACAGCTCACCGGCAGGAGCGACTTGCGCGACAAAGCCTTGCGATAGCCCAGGAATCAGCGATTGTCTGATGGTGCCTCCCGGACTTTCCGTCATCTGCTGGATCAATCGTTTATCCCGGATCGCTGCTCTCTCGTTGTCACGCTCACAGATCACACCACCAAACTCTTTGGCTGCCATGGTGGTTTGGCGGACATGTGGAATCCGCTCGGTTTGGTAGGTATTCAGGAAGGCCGGTGCCGCCAGTCCTCCTTTTACCAGCGCTAGCTTCCAGACCAGGTTCAGCGCATCGCGGATTCCCTGACACATACCTTGAGCCAGGAAAGGGGGCGTCATGTGTGCGGCGTCCCCTAGAAAAAATACTCGATCGGACTTCCACTGCTCCAAAATCAGTGCATGGAATCGGTAAGCAGAAGCTCGCCAAAGTTGATAGTCGCCCTCAGGCAACCAGCGGGAGATCAGTCTCTTGATCGCTTCCGGCTGGGAAATTTCCGTCGGTTGTTCATCGGGATTGATCATGAACTCCCAACGCCGATGTTGGCCCGGCCCGACGACAAAGGTGCAAGGTCTGGCCAGCTCGCAAAACTGCACATTCGTCTTTGGTAGATGTTCACCCGCACCTTCATTCAGGATCACGTCGACGACGAGCCACGGCTCATCGAATGCGAGATCCTCCATTTTCAACCCTAGACGGGTTCGGATTGGGCTGGTACCCCCGTCACATGCCAAGACATATTCCGCAGTCACAGTGCGCTCAGTTCCATCCTTGGCTTGAATGCGAACATCAGCTTGTACGCCTGTGGAATTAACCGATAAAACCTCCGAACCGAGCTCTACCGTTACAGAATTGAATTCCGAAATTTTATTGCGCAGCGCACGCTCTACAGGTGGCTGCGAAAATACGTAGTTTGGTGCCCAACCCAATGGGAATGGAGGTTTGGCGGCATCAATACGCTTGATCAGCGCAGAGCCGGTGGTTCGGTACTCCGAGGGACGATAAGGCATGACATGTTCGGCAATGTCATCGGCCAAGCCAATGTTGCCGAAGACACGCATCACCTCTTGGTCAAAACCCATAGCCCTTGGATTGGTGTACACCGTTTCGGACTTGTCCACGACGAGAGCATTCAGCCCCCACATGCCGGCGAGATTCGCGCACAGAGCACCGACCGGCCCCATTCCAACAATGATGACATCGTAGTCCATCGTCTACTCCGCTTTTTGTTTTTATCTATCGCAACGTCTGGCCGATGAACTGACTTTCGCACGCTCACCCACCAGACCTCGGCATCCAACAATCAGAACGGCCTAATGGCCCTTCCCTTCACGACTAACCGACTCGAATCCGTTGATCTTCGATCTTCGCCCGAATGGAGTCCATCCATTGCTCTCGCGTCTGGAAGCCGGGGCGTCGCTTACACATGGCTTCGGTTTGGGCCAGGATGACTTCAGTCGGCAACTCAAGATTAAGGGGCTCCTTGCAAGGTTGAGCGGTGTAGAACGGCGCATCGACATACATTTCGATGGGGTTGCCTTCAGGATCTTTGAAGTACATCGACCATGCATTCCCGTGATCCACTTGAGCAATCCCTTCAATGCCGCTCTTTTTGGCAAATTGATAGTAGGTCTTCAGGTCATCCAGAGAGTTCAGCAGAAACGAAAGCTGGTTGATCGGGTTGAATGGTAGGTCGACAGGTTTGCCGTCGAAGAGCACAACCTGGTGATGCAATTCGGGGTTCTGAGTCATAAAAAACAGCCGATGCCCCGTAGAAGCAACACCTTTGTCACTGACGATGAAGCCCAACGTACGGCAGTAAAAATCGACCATACGATCAAGGTCTGCGCAAAACACGCCGGTGTGGGTGAAATTGATAGTGGGTAATGCGGGCATATGGAACCTCCAGTTTTTATGATTGTGTACAGGACAACGCTTAGGCTTCGTCAATAACGCCGTTCGATAGCGTCCCGATCTCTGTGATGATCACTTCAAAAACATCACCGGGCTTCAGGAAGATTGGAGGTTTCCTCTTGAAGCCAATCCCGCTTGGCGTACCGGTTGCCAGAATGTCTCCCGGGTTCCAGGGAAGTGCCTTCGATACATAAGAAATCAAATGGGGAATGTCAAAAGCCAGCTCCGAAAGGCTGCCTTCCTGCAACTGCTCACCATTGAGTACTCCGCGCACTACCAGCTTACGGTAATCGGGAATTTCTGAAGCCGGAACCAGCCATGGGCCTAGCGCACCGGTTTTCCTGAAGGTCTTGCCCATACCGTATTGGTGCGTATGGAATTGCCAATCGCGCACACTGGCATCGTTGAAGCAGGTGTAGCCCGCAACATGATCCATCGCATCTTTCGGATCGATGTGCGCGCCGCCTTTTCCGATCACAACGGCCAACTCTGCTTCGAAATCAAATTGCTCTGAAACCTGAGGCCTTACCAGTGGCTCTCCATGGGGAAGCAAGGTTTCGGCAAAACGTTGGAAGATGACCGGAAACTCTCCAACCTTTCTGCCGGCCTCTTCCGCGTGAGCGACATAGTTAATGCCGACGCAAATGACCTTACCGGGATTCGGTATGACGGCTTCCAGCTCGACACTTGAAAAGGGGTAATCGGGCTGCGCTGCTTCTACCATCTGCCGAGCCTCCTGCATCATCGTCGGCTCCGCCAGGAAAGATGCGAGATCCGCAACCTGTGCAAAATGACGAGTCAGCTCAACCACCCCATCGCCAGACACTGCGCCGAAATGGGCCTTCCCCTCTTTTCGATACGAAATCAGCTTCATCTTGCACCTCCTATTTTTATGCACAAAAATGAACTTCTTGCACCATACATCATTAAATGCATAATGCAAAAGGCCGGTTTAAAAAAATAGCGAGCCACTTGAGGCTCTCGGTTCTGGAGGTAAGGCATGTCGCTTGTGATGGTTCGTAAGGTCAAACTGGACGTCGAAGAAGTATTCCACGAAGGCGGGCCTCGCTCGTCCGTTCCACTCAGGATCGCGGTGGCCACTGCCGTGGTCACCAATCCCTACGCAGGCCGATATGTCGAAGACCTGCTGGCGTTTATGCAGGAATTGCGAGCGTTAGGAGCAGAGCTGTCCGAGAAACTGATCCATGCGCTAGGCGGTGCAAAGCAAGTGCAGGCCTATGGCAAGGGTGCCATCGTCGGTGAAGACGGTGAGTTAGAACACGGCGCCGTATGGCACGAAGCAGGTGGTTGGGCAATGCGCGAAGCGCTAGGCAACCCGAAGGCGATCGTACCGGCGGCCAAGACTATTGGTGGCCCAGGCTGCCGAGTGATGATCCCACTAGGGCATATCCAAGCCGCATACGTTCGTAGCCATTTCGGTGTTGCTGAGATGACCGTGTGGGATGGCCCTCGCCGTGGCGAAATTGCCTTTGGCCTAGCCATGGCGACGGGTGGCCGGATACATGCACGATTGGGAGGTCTGGCGGCCTCCGATGTAAAGGGCGAAGACGGACTGCGTTAACGCCCTAGATTTTAAGCGTGCTCCAAAGGTTAGGTACCACTACAAAAACAAAATGTGTTGGAGAACATCATGACTGTAAAAACTATGCGCGCCGCACGTCTGTATGAGGGTGGTAAACCCATGGTCATCGAGCAGATTCCCGTACCCGAGATTCGCCCTACCGAAGTACTGGTCAAGGTCAAGGCGTGTGGGATCGTTCCAAACCTTCATAACATCCTCACCAATTGGGTTAAATGGTTTCCACACAGCCCTTTGCCTAAGCTCCCCGCTATTTTCGGCCTTGATCCCTCTGGCATTGTCGAAGCCGTCGGCTCTCAGGTCTACGACTTCAAGGTCGGTGATCGGGTGTACGTCAACCCAGGTCGACACTGTGGTTCATGTCGGGCCTGTCGCGCAGGTAACACCATTGCCTGTACCGCCTACACCTTCAACGGCTACTTCGGGTTTACCGCCAAAAGCCCACGGATGTTCGAAGACTACCCTTACGGCGGACTTTGCGAGTACATCCCTGCGCCGCAATACAGCCTGGTCAAACTGCCAGACAACCTCAGCTTCGAAACCGCCGCACGTCTGGGGTATTTGGGCACCGCCTACAAAGCATTGCTAAAGGCCAACGTTGGCCCCGGCAGCACCGTGCTGATCAACGGGATCAGCGGGACACTCGGCCTGGGCGCCGTCGCCCTGGCACTGGCCATGGGCGCTCGCAAAATCCTCGGCACCGCCAGAAACCAGGAGGTGTTTCAAAAGGTGAAAGATCTGGCGTCCTCGGGCCGGATTGAAATTCATACCCTCGGCACAATTCCTACTAACGAGTGGGTCAGTGAAGTGACCCATGGCGAAGGTGTCGATGTGGTCATTGATGCATTGGGCCCTGGTGCGCCCCATGAAAGCCTGACTCAGGCGCTCAAATCAATCCACCGCGGTGGACATCTGGTTAACATCGGTGCCATCGCAGGCGACGTCCCCATAGATCTTCACTGGATCATGGACAACGACATCCAGATCAGTGGGTCTGCCTGGTTCACGACCGGACAAGGACAAGCCATGGCTGACATGGTTGAATCCGGAGTGCTGGATCTTTCGTTCTTTGAGAACACAGCCTTCAGGCTGGAGGATGTTAACAGCGCGATTACCGGTATCGAAAACCGCCATGGCGGCTTCAGCAACTACGTCATCTGTCCTTGATGCAACGCAGCGAGTGGAGCGGTTCGTCCTCCCCTCGCTGCCCTTTTTGACTGCTCGTTGAGTAATCCACATGAAAATAAGAAGAATCGTGACCGGTCATGACGAACAAGGAAACTCTGTGTTCGTTTCAGATGATTACGCCCCGAGAGCTCAATCTTTTACCTCAATCCCGGGGCATGCCATGGTGCAGTTGTGGGCGACCCCAGCAAATCCGGTACGCCTCGAACAAGAGCGTGATCCCACGCTTGATTACTCTTCGCTGATTCCTCCTCAGGGCGGCACCAGCATTGCCATGTTCGATTTTCCACCTGACTCGGTCATGCAGAACCCTGTCGATGGTGTCCTGGCCTACGAAGAGTTGGGGGCGGCGTTGCCTGGCTTGATCGAAAGCTTTGAACCGGAAAATCCGGGCATGCACACCACCGCCACCATCGATTACGGAATCATTCTGGAGGGTGAGATGTGGCTGGAGCTGGATAACGGCCAGAGCCGTCTCGTAAAAGCGGGCGACATCGTGATTCAAAATGGCACACGGCACGCGTGGCGCAATAAAAGTGAGCGGATTGCCCGGGCACTGTTTGTGATGATCGGTGTGTCATCTCCAGAGAAACAGGTCGTGTAGTTTTTTGATTATCCAACTCTCTGGTAAGGATTTTTATGGCCACTGTCGCTCATCGTCTACTCGGTATTTCAGGCAGCCTGCGTTCACAATCAACCAATACAGCGGTACTCAAGGCCCTCTCCGATCGATTGGGCCATCAGGCAGAAATGAGTCTCTTCGCACTGAATGAGATACCCCTTTACAATGCAGATCTCGAAGCGCAGATGCTGCCTGCATCGGTGACGGCGCTGAAAGACGCTATCGCACAAGCCGATGGCTTGATCATCTGCTCCCCTGAATATAACTACGGCACTTCCGGCGTACTGAAAAATGCGCTGGATTGGGCATCCCGCCCAGGATTCAACTCATCGTTGAAAAATAAACCCGTGCTCATCATGACGTCATCACCAGGCGTGCTCGGCGGGGTGCGCGCCCAGGCACAATTGAGGGAGACGCTATCAGCGACCCTTTCCAGAGTCATTCGCGGCCCTCAGATAGTCATTCCGGGCGTCAATGAAAAGATCCAGGACGGCAGCTTCATTGATGAGAAAACGATTGAGTTCATGCTTGCCGCCGTTGATGACTTGATTAGTGAAATCAAAGCAGCCTCGTAGAAGGCGATCCAAGGCTATACCTAATACCTAAGTCTATTTACTCGTCGTGTTTAACAAAAAGGGCCCTCGAAGGGCCCTTTTGTACTCAAAATGAGCTCACTTGGTCAGCCAGGACTTGACACCAATCAGGTAGAAATCGGTGATCACGTGATTCATTCACGATGGATCCGATGGCGTTAGTCCTTCCTCCTCCGCAACCGCAGGCATCAGTGTCGCAATTAACGCCCGAACAGCCCCCGGCAACGCATCCAGCTCCCTGACCAAAATACTTCGTTCGCGAATCGCCCAAGGCTCATCAAGTTCAACAATCTCAAGCTCCATGGTACGACTGTGCCGAAGCGCAGCAGACTCGGGAATAATCCCGATCCCCACCCCGGCCTCAACCATCCGGCAGATCGCCTCGAAACTCGACACCTGAATCCGTAAAGACAGGTTCTGCCCGAGCCGCTCCACGTGGTCACGTAGAAAGCTCAGTAGCGTGGTACCTTCATGCAGACCAATGTGCTGGAACGCCAGCGTTTGTTTCAACTTCACCGGTTTCGGCCCAGCCAACGCGTGTCCCGCAGGCACCACCAACACCAGCCGATCGGTACTGAAATGCATCACCTGTAGCCCCGTAGCTTCCACCGGCCCAGCGATAATCCCCATATCAGTGCTGCCGTCCAATACCCCTCGCACGATATCCCGCGACATACGCTCTTGCAGGTCAACCGTCACCGCAGGCCGCTTCGCCAGAAAGCCAGCCAACACTTCCGGAAGGAATTCGGTGACTGCCGTGGTGTTGGCAAAAATCCGTATATGCCCAGCCGAGTCGGCATCGTTGGTGCTGAACTCGGACTTCAGATAATCCACCTGACGCATGATCAGTCGTGCATGTTTGAGCAAGCGTTGTCCGGCTGGGGTCAACTCGACACCCCGGCTGTCCCGGTACAACAAACGTGTATCGAGTTGATTCTCCAACGCTTTGATACGGGCACTGGCCGCCGCCGGTGACAGGAACGCTCGGCGAGCCCCCTGGGTCAGGCTTGGTGATTCGCCTATGTGGATAAACAAGCGCAAGTCGGCCAGATCGAAGTGCATGATCGTTTCCAAAAAAACACTGAGCGTTCAGCATACATGAACGCGGGTATACAGAAATGCAAATTCTCAGAATACCAAACGCCTTGCATGATCCCCCTCAGAACAATAACTGGCGAGGGTATCCCGCATGGGTGATACAGATTTTACTGCTTGGCTGGGGCGCACCGAAGAAGCTCAGGATCATTTGAGCCGAAATCTGATCAAGCGCATCGCCGCTACCTTTGGTGAAGACACTCCAGCTAACGGCGCAGCACTACCGCCGCTTTGGCAGTGGTGTTTCTTTCAGGAGCCAGTGGCGGAGTCTCAACTCGGCACGGACGGTCATCCAGCACGCGGCGGATTCTTGCCCCCGGCTGACAACCGCAACCGCATGTGGGCCGGTGGCCGTATCGAGTTTATCGAACCGCTGCGAGTCGGCGCTGACGCCCATCGCTTGTCAACCATCACCCATATCGAAGAAAAGATAGGTCGCACTGGCGCGCTGTTGTTCGTCACCGTGCGCCACGAGTACTCCCAAGACGGTCGTTTGGCGATCCGCGAAGAACAGGACATCGTTTATCGCGAACCAAATCCACCCAAGGCGAATAGCGGCCATGCGCTTGATGAGGGTGACTGGAGCGAAAGTATCGAGCCCACCCCGACGCTGCTTTTTCGCTACTCCGCCGTGACCTTCAACGGCCACCGTATTCACTACGACTACCCCTACGTCACCGAAACCGAAGGTTACGCCGGACTGGTCGTCCACGGGCCGATGATCGCCACCCTGAGCCTGCGCGCATTTTCACGCGCCAATCCTGATGCGCGTCTTCGCCACCTCTCTTATCGAGGTGTCCGTCCTCTGATCGCACCTCAGCCTTTCAACGTGGGCGGGCGAATTATTGAGCCCGGCAAAGCACAGCTATGGGCTGGCAACCATGTCGGAATCGCTCAAAGCGCTGAAGTCCTGTTCGACTGACACCAGCGTCCTCTTTTTAAAAATGTGTCCCTGATGACCCATGAGAACCTAATGATGAACCCGAATGACAATGAAGAACTGAATGCCATCCGCGAAGGCGTACGCGCCTTGTGCGCCGAATTCGATGCCGCCTACTGGCGCAAAATCGACGAAGAAAAAGGTTTCCCGGAAACCTTCGTCAAAGCCTTGACCGATGCTGGCTGGCTGGCGGCGATGATTCCGACAGAATACGGCGGATCGGGCCTGGGGCTGGCTGAAGCCTCAGTCATTCTCGAGGAAGTGAATCGCTGCGGTGGCAACTCTGGCACTGTTCATGGGCAGATGTACAACATGTTCACCCTGCTGCGTAATGGCAGTGAGGCACAGAAAAGCTATTACCTACCGAAGCTGGCCAGTGGTGAACTTCGCTTGCAATCGATGGGCGTGACCGAGCCCACCACAGGCACCGATACCACCAAGATCAAAACCACCGCGATAAAGCGTGGTGACAAGTACGTGATCAACGGGCAGAAGGTTTGGATCTCGCGCATTCAACATTCCGATCTGATGATCCTGTTAGCGCGCACCACGCCATTGGCAGAAGTGAAGAAGAAGTCCGAAGGCATGTCGATCTTCCTGGTCGATCTGCGCGAAGCTATCGGTAACGGTCTCACCGTGCAACCGATCGCCAACATGGTCAACCACGAGACCAACGAGTTGTTCTTCGACAACCTAGAGATCCCTGCCAGCAGTCTGATTGGCGAAGAAGGCAAAGGCTTCAGGTACATCCTCGACGGACTGAACGCGGAACGTACCTTGATCGCCGCAGAATGCATTGGCGACGGTCGTTGGTTCATAGAAAAGGCCAGCGCCTACGCTCGCGACCGCGTGGTGTTTGGTCGTCCAATCGGCCAGAACCAAGGTGTGCAATTTCCAATCGCCGAAGCGCATATCGAAATCGAAGCAGCCGACCTGATGCGCTGGCGTGCTTGTGAGGAATACGACAGCGGAGTCAACGCCGGAGCAAGCGCCAACATGGCCAAGTACCTGGCGGCAAAAGCCTCTTGGGAAGCGGCCAACGCATGCCTACAAACCCACGGCGGCTTCGGGTTTGCGTGCGAATACGACGTCGAGCGCAAGTTCCGCGAAACCCGCCTTTATCAAGTCGCGCCGATCTCTACCAACCTGATTCTTTCGTACGTCGCCGAGCACCTGCTCGAACTGCCACGCAGCTTCTGAGGACATGATAATGAGCCATACCCAAGCCCTGGCCGGTTTTCTGGCCGAGCTGAAATACGACGACATCCCCAACACTGTTCTCGACCGGACGGAAGACCTGTTTCTCGATTGGCTTGGCTCTGCGCTGGCCAGTCAAGGCTCGCACCCGATCCCGCTGTTCGAGCGCTATGCGCAGCGTATGGGCCCAAGCGATGGCCCAGCGAAAATTCTGGTCAATGGCCTTGGGACGTCTGCGTATTTCGCTGCACTGGTGAACGCTGCGTCGTCGCATTTAGTTGAGCAGGACGATCTACACAACAGTTCGGTACTGCACCCGGCTACGGTGGTGTTTCCCGCAGTATTGGCAGCCGCTCAAGACTTGGGTAAGTCCGGACGTGACCTGCTGCTGGCCTCAGTTGCCGGTTATGAGGCGGGAATCCGCATCGGCGAGTTCTTGGGCCGTTCGCATTACACGGTGTTTCACACTACTGCCACCGTCGGCACGCTGGCGGCAGCGGTCGCCGTTGGTAAGTTGTTAGATTTCGATACGGAGAAATTTATCAATGTGCTGGGTAGCGCTGGTACTCAGGCTGCCGGGCTATGGGAGTTTCTGCGTGACGCTGCTGACTCTAAGCAATTGCACACGGCTAAGGCAGCAGCGGACGGTTTGCTCGCGGCCTATATGACCCTCGATGGTCTGACCGGCGCACGTAATATTCTCGAGGGTGACCAGGGCATGGCCGCCGGAATGTCCCACGACTCTGTACCTGAGAAACTATCTGACCGCTTGGGTACGCGTTGGGCGCTGGCTGAAACCTCATTTAAATTCCACGCGTCTTGCCGTCACACTCATCCTGCGGCCGACGCCCTCTTGCACCTGATGCAACGCGAAGACCTGCATCACGAGCAGATCGCCAGTGTTAGAACCCTTGTTCACCAAGCGGCCATCGACGTGCTAGGTCGCGTAGTCGTTCCGCAAACCGTGCACCAGGCCAAGTTTTCCATGGGCGCTGTGCTGGGTTTAATCGCTGTACATGGCAGCGCTCAATTAATCGAGTTTGAGCAACAGGCGTTGACCGACCCTGCTGTGGCCGCGTTTCGCGAAAAAGTCAGCATGGAACTCGACAGCGAAGTTGATGGCGCCTATCCGGCTCGTTGGCTGGGGCGAGTGACCGTCACCACTACAGACGGTCGCACGCTGTCAGCAGCCATTGACGAACCCAAGGGCGATCCGGGCAACACTCTGTCTCGGCCGGAACTGGAAGACAAATTCCAGCGTCTTCTGGCCTTCTCGGGAGCGCGAACAGTTGACCAGGGCAAAGCCTTGATACAACAGGTCTGGCAGCTGCGCGATGCCACCGCCCTGAACAACCTGAACTAGAAGACAGCCCATGCAAGCGCTGCCCTAGGCTGTGATCGGCCGGAAATCGGTCGTGCCGCCTAAGGCAGTTCCTACACGTGTGGCATCATCCGAGGTACAAAAAATGACCACCCAGAATAACTTGCGTCCACTGGACGGCATCACTGTTATCAGCCTCGAACACGCGATTGCTGCACCGTTCTGTACCCGGCAACTGGCCGACCTCGGTGCTCGCGTGGTGAAGATCGAGCGCCCTGGCAGCGGTGATTTTGCCCGAGGATATGATGAACGGGTAAACGGTCTGGCATCGCATTTTGTCTGGGCCAATCGCTCCAAGGAAAGCCTTACCCTTGACCTAAAACAGGACGAGGCAGGAGACATCCTTATGGGGCTTCTTGAAAAAGCCGACGTGCTGGTTCAGAACCTGGCGCCGGGTGCCGCGGCGCGGATGGGCTTGTCGTTTGAAGCGTTGCAGGAGCGTTTTCCTCGCCTGATTGTCTGTGACATTTCAGGCTATGGCGAAGGCGGCCCCTATGAGAAGAAAAAAGCCTACGACCTATTGATTCAAAGCGAGGGCGGGTTTCTCTCTGTGACAGGCGGGCCGGGTGAAGATGAGATGGCTAAGGCTGGTTGCTCCATCGCTGATATCGCTGCCGGCATGTATGCCTACACCGGAGTTTTGTCTGCGTTGATGCTGCGCGATAAAACCGGGGTTGGCAGTCGCATTGATGTAAGCATGCTCGAGAGCCTGGTGGAGTGGATGGGTTACCCGATGTACTACGGGTTCGAGGGCGCGGCGCCGCCGCCTCGTGCAGGGGCGTCCCATGCGACGATTTACCCGTACGGCCCCTTCCCTACCAAAGGCGGCGATACCGTGATGCTTGGATTGCAGAACGAGCGTGAGTGGGCACTGTTCTGCGAAAAAGTGTTGCTGGATGCAGCACTGGCGACTGATGAACGCTTCTCGGCGAACTTCAAACGTTCGGCCAACCGCGAAGTGCTACGCCAGATCATTGTTGAAGGGTTTTCGCAACTGAGCGTCGACGAAGTAGTGGCCCGACTGGAGTCCGCGCAAATTGCCAGCGCTCGGGTCAACGATATGCAAGGTGTGTGGGATCACCCACAACTCAAAGCCCGCGACAGTTGGCGTGAAATCGACAGCCCCGCCGGCAAATTACCTGCGCTTTTGCCACCTGGGCGGAATGCATCCTTCACCCCGCGTATGGACTCGGTGCCGGGATTGGGAGAACACAACACGGGAATACTCGCTGAGTTGGGCTTCTCCGACGAAGATCAGGCGCGATTGCAGGCAGCAGGGGTCATCTGAGACCAGCCCCTCCGACGATCTCTTTTAGGAGTCGACTTGTTGACGCGAGGCCAGACGCAGTGTGTCCGATAAAGCCTCGCCAACAAGCTAGCTCTAACAGAGGTCAATGAAGCAATCCAACCGCTAAACAATGACAAAAAAGGAAGCCCTCTATGTCCGGTTCCACCATTCGCTCCGCACTCTTTGTGCCTGGTAGCCGCCCTGAACGCTTTGCCAAAGCACTGGCCGCGGGTGCCGATGCGGTTATCGTCGATTTTGAAGACGCCGTCGAAGAATCCCTCAAGCGTCAGGCAAGGGACAATCTCGCGGCTTTTCTGCAAGCAGAAACGCAAGCATCGGTCTGGGTACGAATCAATGCTCCAGAGCACGCTGAACATGCCGCTGACATCGTGTTCTGCCAACAACAATCGGGCGTCGCCGGAGTGCTGTTGCCAAAGGCCGAATGTGCGGCTCAGGTCGCCGCCGTTGCTGTCACTGACAAACCGATATGGCCAATCATAGAAAGTGCGCGCGGGGTTTTAAATCTCGCTGAAATCGCTGCCGGACAGGGTGTTCAGCGTCTGGCATTTGGCGCATTGGATTATGGGTTGGATTTAAACCTGAAGATTGATTCACCCGCGGCTCAGTTCGTACTCGATCAAGCACGCGTTGAGTTGTTGCTGCACTCACGGGACGCCGACTTGCTGCCGCCGCTGGATGGTGTCTACCCAGGCATCGATGACCTGGAAGGTCTGCATCAAGCTATCTGTCACGTCCATGAAATGGGCTTCGCTGGCGCTATGTGTATCCACCCCAAGCAAATTCCAGTGATCCATCGGGCGCTGACCCCGGGTGCGGAAATGTTGGCTTGGGCGCAACGGGTCGTTGACGCCGGCGCACACGGTCGTGGCGCCTTTCAAATTGATGGGCAGATGGTCGACGCGCCAGTGCTGATCCGCGCGCAACGGATACTCGCGATGGCTTCAATCAATCCGAATGCTCAGCGATGAAGGTGAGATTCTCTTAAGTATCCGGTCTTGTGTGCACTGCCTGTACCCACGCAGTACATTCGCTAAGGTAGAGTGCCGTGCACATATGACTTGTCTTTACGATGAGAAGATGACTTGCCCAAACGTAGACTGAGTTTCGGTTACATCTTTGACTTGATCCTTTCAGAGACCAAGGTTGCGAGCATATCCAGACGCCCAGTGAAAAAATGATCCGCACCTGGTACGACTCTTACTGACGCGTTACTCCGCTCAGCCCACCGGAGAGCTTGCGACAGCGGAGCGCTCTCGTCCAACTCCCCGTGTATCAAACATGCTCCAGCGATTACCGGTGTTGCGTAGTGTCTCTTGCGAGGAACCTCGCCATCTGGAAGCCCACAGAGAATGACGTCATCACTGGATAGAGAGACCTGTGCCAATGCCTGCTCTACCCGTGCGGCAATGAAGGCACCAAAGGAAAATCCCATCAGAATGAAGGGTAACCTACACTCCTTTTCGCGCAGCAGGTTGGTCAGATCGATGATGTCCTGAGTCTCAAGAACTCCACCATCATATTGACCTGATGATTTCCCGACACCTCGGAAATTTGGACGATAGACACTCACACCTAGCGCGTTAGCGGCACGCATCATCGTGAAGGGGACTTTGTGATTAGCATTACCCCCCAGTAACGGATGGGGGTGGGCGATCAACGCAACCGCTTTCGGTGATTCCAGACGGTCGATCAATACTTCTGTGACGCCATTGGATACTTCAAATAACTCATGGGTTGCCATGGAAAACACCGCCGGCTAATTTGCATTTCCCTCTGCCTGGGCGCTCGCATCAGCGTCCGTCGCGGGACTTAACTCTGGGACAGGTACATCTTCAACAATGCGCGACAGCAGCACCATCGGTTTTTTGCTATTTATAACGGCAAACATCATACCCCTGGAGCTTCTGGGCAATTTCTTGACAAGGCTCTTGGCCGTGTCCCTGAGCGCTTGATCCGTCCCGTGAATCTTGGCCGCCAGAAGTAGACAGATAGTTGCATCGATCATATTCATGAAACGTTGGTCTCGACAGCTACAACAGGGTTTATAACGTCCAGAAGACACCGTTTTCCCGATAGTTCATTACTGGATATGCTATAGAGGCTGAAAATCAGCCTCATGTGTCGCTCAGCACGACGCAGTAGAACTAACATCGTGCTGGCTCGTTGGCCGAGTAATGGAACTAGACGCTAAGGCACAAGTATTTGATTTCCAGATAGTCCTCAATACCGTATTTGGAACCTTCTCGTCCCAACCCGGAGGCTTTAACACCGCCAAATGGGGCAACCTCATTAGAGATCAGCCCTGTGTTGATGCCAACCATCCCATACTCAAGTGCTTCAGCAACGCGGAACACTCGACTCATATTTTGTGCGTAGAAGTAAGAAGCCAAGCCGTACTCCGTATCGTTAGCCATCGCAATGACTTCAGCTTCGTCTTTGAAACGGAACAGCGGCGCCAGTGGCCCGAAGGTCTCCTCCTTGGCAACGGCAGCATTCGTAGGCACATCAACCAAAATAGTTGGCTCGAAGAAATTACCCTCCAAACCGTTCCCACCCGAAAGAATCCTGGCCCCCTTACTCACTGCGTCAGCGATGTGCTCTTTGATCTTCGCCACAGCTTTTTCGTCGATCATTGGCCCAGTGGTCGTCCCCAAATCCATACCGTTACCAACTTTCAGCTTAGCCACTCCTGCTTTTAGCTTTTCTGCGAAGGCATCATAAATAGCGTCCTGTACGTAGATGCGGTTAGCGCACACACAGGTTTGCCCGTTGTTGCGATACTTGGAAATGATCGCCCCCTCAACGGCTTTATCAAGATCGGCATCATCGAACACAATAAACGGCGCATTACCGCCCAACTCAAGAGAAACCTTCTTGATGTCCTTGGCACACTCACCCAACAACTGCCGGCCAATTTCGGTAGAACCAGTGAACGAAAGCTTACGCACGATCGGATTGCTGGTCAGCTCTGAGCCGATATCGCCAGCGCTCCCAGTGACCACACTGAATACACCTGCAGGAATTCCTGCTCGTTCTGCAAGTGCCGCCAATGCGAGCGCTGAATAGGGGGTTTGCGAAGCGGGTTTGAGCACCATGGTGCAACCGGCGGCCAGTGCAGGGCCAGCCTTGCGAGTAATCATCGCCGACGGAAAGTTCCAGGGTGTAATGGCTGCAGTAACGCCGATGGGCTGCTTTAAAACGATCAATCGCTTGTCCGGTTGGTGGCCAGGGATCACATCGCCATAAATTCGTTTCGCTTCTTCAGCAAACCACTCAAGGAAGGAGGCCGAATATACAACCTCCCCTCTAGCTTCAGACAAAGGTTTGCCCTGTTCCAGCGTCATCAAACGAGCGAGATCGTCTTGATTTGCAATGATCAGCTCAAACCAGGCCCGCAATTTACTTGAACGCTCTTTGGCAGTCAGAGCACTCCAGGCTGGAAGTGCGCGGTTTGCAGCCTCAATGGCACGCCGAGTTTCTGCAGCGCCCATTTTAGGCACAATGCCGAGAATCTCATTGGTGGCTGGATTGTTCACCTTTATCGTCTGGCCACTGTCGGCGTCAACCCACACGCCATCTACATAGGCTTGCTGACGAAATAAATTGGAGTCTTTGAGCTGCATGATCACTTCCCGTCTTATGATTGTGTGTCGAAAACTGCTCCGGTGAATGGGCCATCATCGCTGGAGTCCAACGAAGGAAACTCGGCCACTGTGGCTACTTAGGGGGCATTAAAGTCTACCCCTGGCGTCACAGACACGAAGCAGCTTCAATCCTATCTCCAAAAGTTAACGGTCTGTTTTTTCGCGCATTCACATTTTCCGATGCCCCCGTTCACCGAAAAAACATTCAGTCGTTAGTTTTAAATAGTTTCCTCCGGAGCCCACTCAATATACGAGCATATTTTGGGCTAACAACGATGACTTTGCTCTGGGGGACTACTCTTTTAAACGGTTCAGCCCCTGATGACTTGGCCTGCACTATGCAGAAACCAGCGGCTAACTGACCGTATTCCTGCAAGCCGTCGCCAAAAGTCGCGGATAGACTGACCATTCCACTCGAAGATCCCGCTTACCGCGGAAATCTGACTGATCCAACAACAAGAAAAAGCTCAGTTGATTACAAAGCGGGTTCGTCCCGCCCAGATACAAGCTGTCCTTACTGCCCTACCTCTAACGCTGTGCGCCAATGATGTGTCACACCTCGTGCGTGGCCGCTGTTTGTTCACGCTTTCGAATGGAAGAAAAGAATGTCAAACCTCAATAATCTCAAACGCAAATTATCCCTACTGGATCTCACACTTATAGGACTGGGGGCCACATTCGGTTCTGGTTGGCTATTCGCATCAAGCCACGTTGCAGCCATTGCCGGGCCCGCGGGCATCATCTCTTGGATAATTGGTGCTGCTGCCGTGTTTCTCCTGGGCCTCATGTACTGTGAGCTCGGGGCGGCGATGCCAACCACTGGCGGGATATTGCAGTACCCGATCATCAGCCATGGCCCAATGCTGGGATACATGATGGGGTTTATCACACTCGTTGCTTACTCCAGCGTCGTAGCGATCGAGGTGGTAGCAGCAAGACAGTACGCTAGCGCATGGTTTCCATCTTTGACTGAGGTGGGGTCAAGCTCACCGACAATGCTAGGGTGGATGGTTCAATTTTGCTTGCTTTGTTTGTTCATGTTGACGAACTACTTCAGCATCAAATCGTTCGCCCTAGCCAACAACATCATCAGTCTTTTCAAATTTATAGTGCCCATCTGCGTCGTTGTGGTGCTATTCCGACATTTCAACAGTGACAACCTGACTCAGTCTGGATTCGCTCCAAATGGTGTTGAAGGTATTGGCGCTGCGATATCCGCAGGCGGCATTATTTTCGCATACCTCGGATTGACTCCAATCATCTCAGCGGCAAGCGAGGTTAAAAATCCTCAACGCAATATTCCACTGGCTCTCATGCTCTCCATCGCTTGCTCAGCCATCATCTATTTGCTTTTACAAATAGCCTTCCTGGGCAGCTTGCCCACTGAGATGCTGGCCAATGGCTGGAGTGATTTGGGTAGCAAGCTTCCACTCCCCTTCCGTGACATTGCGTTGCTGCTGGGAGCAGTATGGCTTGCGACTATTGTGGTTGCTGATGCCGTCGTGTCCCCAACAGGTTGTGGCAACATCTTCATGAACTCCACATCACGGATCGCTTGTGGTTGGGCAGGATCGACAACTCTGCTTACTGCTTTCGCTAAGGTTGACACAAAGTCAGGCATCCCGCGTCGGGCATTGTGGTTGGCATTCGCACTCTCAGTCGCCTGGACGCTGCCTTTCCCGTCCTGGGAAAAATTGATCAGCGTCGTTTCAGCAGCGCTCGTGCTTAGCTACGCAATCGCTCCAATTTCAGTTGCAGCATTGCGGCAACGGAAGTTCACTCGACCATTCAAGGTAAAAGCGCTTTTCTTGCTTGGGCCACTGTCGTTCTTCGTCGCTAGCTTGCTGGTGTTGTGGTCAGGATGGGACGTCATCTCCTGGTTGGCAGGCTTGCAGATCATGATCTTTATCGTGCAGTTGGCGCTTAAGTCAGTAAGCAGTACACGTTCTACGATGCCAAGAGAAATCAGATCTTCACTTTGGTTAGTTGTTTATTACGCCGGAATGATGGGACTTACCTGGGCATGCGGGCCTGGGAAAGTAAGCGAAGCAACCGTCATTTCTATCCTTGCGATTTTCTCGACTGCGATTTATTTCTGGGGGGCCGCGAGCTCTTACCCACTCACCGAGAAAACAGACTCCCTTGTTATGCCATATGGCGCTTTAAAACCAGATACAGTCTAATCAATCATATATCTGCCCCAAGCCGGCCATCATGGCCGGCTTGTCACATGTGAAATCTGCAACATTCCCTCCCCCCGTTTTCCCATCATCCACGATTATTGACCTCCTTCTCCCCCCTCAGGCTCAGCGCCTCGTGATTTCAGATCCGTGAATCAGCGTCGTTGCTGCATATGGGAAATGGCATTGTATTGACCACCTGGTTGCATTCTCGTTGACCAGGTATTTGCATTCGCACTGACCAGCAGTTGCACAAACTGCAACTCAGCCAAGACTACTTGAGCAACCGGGCCCGTCGATCGCCCGTCCCTTTTGGAGACAGGATGAAGCAACTTAGGTCGACTCAGTCGATCGACCGCAGGCGATATTGCAGCGGCAGTTGCTCAAGGCCGCTGATGGTTGCGTTCAAGCTCTTCCAGCGACCATCCTTGATACCATAGATGCAACCATGGATCGACAGGCTCTGGCCGCGGTGCCAAGCGTTCTGGACAATGCTGGTATGGCCGACGTTGGCCACTTGCTGGATCACGTTCAACTCACACAGCCGGTCGACACGCTCTTCTTCTGTCGTTAACTGGCCAAGCTCCACGCGTTTCTCGTAGTACAGGTCGCGAATCGAACGCAGCCAGCCATCGATCAGGCCCATTTGGCGATCCTGCATCGAAGCACGCACACCGCCGCAGCCATAGTGACCGGTCACGAGAATGTGTTTGACCTTGAGCACATCGACAGCGTACTGAATCACCGACAGGCAGTTAAGGTCGGTGTGCAGCACCACGTTGGCCACGTTGCGATGTACGAACAAATCGCCTGGGAGCATGCCTACGATTTCGTTGGCAGGCACTCGCGCATCCGAACAACCGATCCAGAGGTAATCGGGGGTTTGCTGACGTGCCAGCTTGGCGAAAAAATCAGGATCTTCCTGCTTAATTGCATCGGCCCAACGTGCGTTGTTATCGATCAGTTCTTGTAGATCGTTCATGTTCAAACCTCATAAATGATCCGCAGCTTTGGCGTGCGGCAAGCGCCCGAGGTCACGTTTCCTTTCGCGGGTCGCGGGCAAAATCTCCGAGTTCTCATGTTGAATGCCGGGCCTATTCTTAAATACAGCCCAAAGCATGAGTAGTAGTCATAACCTGGTCATTTCGCCTGATGGCGATTCAGTCGCTCTGCAAATTTGCATTCCCTCTCATAACCAAATTGCATCGTAGCGAGTCAGTACAAATGCAAACTCCTGGTCAACGGAAATACTTCTGGTGGTCAATTGGCGTGCAATTTTGCGGCATTGCGATACTGACGCGCCTAACATCACCCCTCCCACTTGTGCCAAACGTAGGGCGTTTGAATCATTGCTTCCACTCACACCAGAAACTCACTTGACCACACCTAAGCAACCAAATTCGACGCATAAAAAAACCGCTTGGTATTTGCTAACCAAGCGGTAAAAAGCGCTGACCAAGCGCAAGCCAATAGTTCAAAGTTACTCGTCAACCATGCCGTGTTGTGCATAGCGAAGATGATAGCTTCACAAAAACAAGCATTACTATCGTAGCTGAGACGGTCATCAGCCTTCGCAAACGTTGATAAATCATACAACGGCCCATATTTATTCTCTGTATGATCTCTCCGTGATATTTTGCGGCATTTAGCACAGCAGCCAGCGCTTGCACAAATTAATCTCATGCATGGCGAGAAAACTAACACCTTGGCTTCTTACTAGAGTGGCGTTTTAAATGATCGACAGTAAAGATTTGCTACATTGGATCGATAGAGATCTCTCCTTGATGGACAAGCTCTTTGATCGCATGCCTGACTTGATGTTTTATGTCAAGGATACGTTAGGTCGATACGTCGTGGTTAATCAGACTCTCGTTCGGTATAGCGGGAAACGAACAAAACAGGATGTCATCGGACTTACAGCGGACGATTTGTTTCCAATTACGAGTTCGAGCATCGTCGCTCAAGATCTGAGTGTCATTCACACAAGAAAAGAGATAATTGATGCTTTGCGACTTTTTCGCTCTGCCGATGGTCATCGACAATGGTGTCTGAGTTCAAAATTCGGAATTGTTGATGGTAGCAACCAGGCCACTGGACTGGTCGGGATATCTCGAATGCTTGCACGACCTGATGAGAAGCATCTGGGCTATAAGCGTCTAATGGAGTTCTCTAGGCTGGTTAAAGAAAACCTTGGCCAGCCGCAGCTGATTGCTGATATTGCCAGAGAGGTTGACCTCTCAATGGATACTTTGCAGCGATTAACCCGTGAGGTTTTTCAATTATCGCCAAAGCAGATATTAATGAAGGCAAGGATCGAGAAGGCATGCGACATGCTCGAGCATAGCGAGACGAGTATTACCGACATAGCCACCGAGTGCGGGTATTCGGATCACAGTGCATTTAGCCGGCAGTTCAAGGCAACGTTGCATTGCACCCCACAGCAATACCGCAGCACAACGATTAAAAATACAGCGCAAGAAAACCTGGCGTCAGCATTGTAAAAATCCAATCCCGACAAATATCCGCGATCATTGAAGATCAATGTCGCGGATAAATACTATTTCAGAAGGTTGGAAGTTCACCCAAGCGCTCAACAATGTCGACACACCAGCGCTTGAAACGAATACACCAGGATTTTTTTATCATTATTGTCTCCACCCGAGAAGCAGTTACAATTCGACCCAACGCCAATAAGGGTGCCCACGGCCTCCCTTTTTAATCGGTTACAACAAAAGCAAATATTGTCGAGAAGTGAATGGCTCACCAGATTTGAAGAAAATACATTGATAGCGCAGGCACGCCATCAATGTATTGAACGTTCCGAGCACGCCGATCATCAAACGTGACTGGCGCTTCCCATAAGGGCCTCTCTGAAACGACTTCTCAGGTAAGGGCCATCGCGAGGTGGCAATGCTGTCGGTGCCGGATCCGTCGTAACCTTCACACACAGCGTAACCGGGCCCTGGTGGCTATAAAGTGTGTCGATTGCCTTCTCAAGACCCGCCTGGTCGTGCACGAGAATGCTTTGGCTAAAGCCCACCGCAGTAGCGACAGCGTTGATACTGACACCGCGCCCCGCGTGGGCTGGCTGCATGCCAGTTTCTGCGTAGTGCTCGTTGTCAATTACGACAATGCTGAGGTTGTCAGGGCGATGGCAGGCAACTGTAGCCAACGAACCAAGGCCCATCATCATTTCGCCGTCGCCGACAAATACAATGACACGTTTGGTCGGCTGAGCCAGAGCTATTCCCATGCCGAACATCACTGCTCCACCCATTGCCCCCCACAGGTAAAAATTCTGGGCGCAGTCGCCTGCAGCAGCAACGTCGAAAGTGGGGTTGCCTAGACTGGTAACAGCTAACGCATCACCTCGATCTTGTAAGATCCGGGCCACGACTTCACGGCGATTAAGAGTCGGTTTAATCTTCTGAATAGCCTGCATGATCACACTCACTTATTAAAGTTTTTGGTGCCAATGACGCGCTGCCCAATCAGGACTGCAACCATACGGCCGGTCTGGTAAGCAAAGCGTGCGCCGGCGCTGACTGTCGCCTCGACCTCTTCGGCAGAATCGGCGCGGTATACATACACACCAGACGCTTCCAAAACTTCTTGAGTAGACTTACCCATAGCGACCTGCCATGGGTTGAACTCGCCCCATTCTCCTCTCATGGTAACAATCATGAAGAGTGGCATACGGGTTTCATGCTGCAAGGAAAGCATGTTGATGCAGTTACCTACACCGCTTGACTGAACCAGAAGAACGCCACGCTGCCCTCCCGCCCAAGCACCACCCAACTGAGCAACACCCTCTTCTTCTGTAGTCAGCGAAACGGAGTGAATTTCCGGATCAGCATCACACATCTGGATCAACTTGCTGTGTCCGGCATCCGGAACATACACAACTTGTTTTACATCCAGCTTTTTAAACTCGGCAAATATTTGCTCTGGCCAATTTATCGTCACGTCTGCTCAACTCCAGTTGTTATTTTTGGCAAGAAAAAGCATGCAGCCACCGCGGATTACGGCAGCAAAATAACGTTGCTTAATAAATTACAGGCACATCGATATACAAGCCTTCGGGCAGCCTGAAAGCTGACAAGAAACGCTCAACCAGACAACTTAGTTTTGCTTTATTTTCCACAGCAGGCCTCCTTCGCGAGATGTTTTAGATCTCGCTAGTGCTCAATAAAATTTGATGCTACTTAACGGCGCGAACTTGGAGTGTCACCCCTGAACCATGCTCGGCGGAGTCAAAGTAGGTAAAGCCATTTCTGTTAGGCAAGCGACCGCGAAGAATCGGTGTCAGCCCGACAGCAAATGCCTCGGATTCCGCAACATCGCAGTCAGGAACTGTGAACCCTAGATGGAACACTCCTTCACCTCGTTCCTCAAGGAAACGACGTTGAAGAGTGTTTCCTTCGGGCGGCGCACATAATTGAAGCTGGAAATTTTCGAGGTTGGCATATTTGTAGTGCAGCTTCACAAAGTCTTCGGCATTCGGAGCAAGCAACTCCCCTTTGAAAGCTTCCAATGAAGGAAATTGATTCCAAGGGCCTATTCCGAGAGACTCGTAGTAAGCGACAGCCTTGTCCATGTCGCGAACAATTACGCAGACATGATGAAGAGTTTTGAAGATGCTTGTGTCGCTCATCACTTCACCTGTCTTTTCGCAAAGGCATCAGCGGATTCGACAAAGCTCTGACCAATCAGCGGATTCCATTGCACACCAGATTTAGCTTCTACCCCTGGTTTAAGGCGCTGAGTTTCGTCGTAGTCACTCCACGGGTGCATGAACAAGGGTTCAGCACTTTCCAACGTCTCTAGACGCTCCGCATAGCCAGCGAGGTAAGCCACTCGCTCCTCAGCAGTCACACGGCCTGGCATCCATGCCGCAAATGGTGGCAGTACAGAGAAGCCGGTATAAGCCAGTAAGCCGTTGTGTATCGGCCAAAGTACATGCAGCAAATCCCCATCAATACCGTTGGGCTCATAGAGTGTCGACGCAGTCCCTGTCGTCAGGCAGAGCATTGCCTTCTTGCCTTTGAACAGGCCCGAGTCGTATTTGCGACCGGCAGCATAGGCAAAACCACGACTGAACACACGATCGCACCAGCCCTTCAGGATCGAAGGCATGGAGAACCACCACACTGGAAAGTGGAACAAGACAAGGTCAGCCTCTGCGACTTTCTGTTGCTCACGAACAACGTCAGCACTTTGGGTGTTCTGAGCAAATGCGTGCTCCTGCTCACGAGAGAGATCCAGGAACTCCGCATTCTCGCGGTCAGCAAAATCTGCTGCCGACAGCACTGGATTCCACCCCATTGAGTAGAGGTCGCTGACGACAACTTCATGACCCAGGCGGGTCAACGTTTCCACCGCTGTGTTTTTTAGCGCTGCGTTGAACGATGCCTGCTCCGGGTGTGCATAAACGATGAGAGCTTTCATTAGGTACCACTCTGGATCTGAAAAAAGGAGGCTTAAAAAACAGCCGAAACGAATCTGCTGTGGTCAACTTTAGGTCGCAAAGGGGTCAGTGTCTTGATGATCCTCGACCAGTTTCTGCGGTTTTTTGCATAGTCCGAGTTTCCTTTTCGCTGCAAGGTTGGCCGCACAAGTGGCACGGCGCCCAAGAGCCCACTCCACAAATGCAGCACTGATCCAATGGTGGTTAAGACAGTTTTTGTTCACAAGCCGCCAGCAGTATCGACGCACAAATGACTTCCGAGGCCGTCCGCAGTGCTTCAACAGCAGGTGACGATGGCGCTATGCGCAACTGCTGATCGAGTGGATCAATGCCATGGGGAAAACACGACCCCGCATCTGTCATTTGAACACCCGCTGCCTTGGCTAACGCTACGACATGCCTCGCGGTTCCAGGGTAAACATCTACGCTGATGAAATACCCGCCCTTAGGGGTGCTCCACTGCGCGAAGCCGTGTTGACCGAGCCTGTCTTCCAGGATTTCGAGCACTGCGTCGAAACGAGGTTTGAGCAGGCCCCTATGGGAATCCATCAGTGCCTTGAGCCCATTCAAGTCACGCAAGAATCGGACATGGCGTAGCTGGTTTATTTTGTCGGGCCCAACACTCCGTACAGAAGCATGTTTCAACCACCACTTGATGTTGGCTTCAGAGCTGCCAAGCATGGCGAGGCCCGCACCTGCCTGGGTAACCTTGGAGGTCGAAGCAAAGACAAGCGCACGATCTGGATAACCATTTCGCGTGCATGCTTCATAAATGTTTTCAATCTGAATATCTTCGTCGGTCAGGTGATGCACGGTGTAAGCGTCATCCCAAAACAATCGGAAGTCCGGTGCAGCTGTAGGCATTGAAGCGAGCGCCTCAATAACCAAATCACTGTAAATAGTGCCTGTAGGGTTACTGTACTTCGGAGCGCACCACATCCCTCGAATAGAAGCATCCTGAGCGACCAAGCTACGGACTGCACTCATATCCGGGCCATCTTCCAGCATTGGGATGGGGATCAAACGAATGCCAAAAGCTTCGCAGAGAGTGAAGTGGCGATCGTATCCCGGAACAGGGCAGAGAAAGGCCACCGACTCCTTTTCTTGCTGCCACGGACGAATGGATCCGGGGACTCCGCCGCGCATGGCGAACGACAGACAGTCGTACATAAGCGCAAGGCTTGAGTTGCCGCTGACCACCACCTGGCTTTCAGGCACTCCCAGCACGGGTGCAAACAGCCTACGAGCTTCAGGGATGCCTTGCTGCCCCATGTAGTTTCGGCAGTCTGTACCGTCCTCTGAGAGGTAATCTCCAATCCCTGGCAGCTCTAGCAACTTATTGGAGAGTTCGAGCTGTTCGCTACTGGGAACCCCGCGAGCCATGCTGATCGACAATTTCAACTCGCAGAGGCGAATGTAATCATTCTGCGCGCGCGCATGCAGCTGTGAAAGATCTTCCCTGGAGAGATCATCCAGTTTCATTTGTTAAGCCTCTGACTATTTTGAATACCCAGCAAACGTCGGGACAGTTCGGTAAGTGTCTGTACAGCGAGTAATTCGGAATCAGCTATAAAAGTTGCTCCGCCGGCCAACAATCCCATCAGAGCCCGAGCGGCAATATCGACATCTGAAACATTGAAGATGCCAGTTGAGACGCCTCGCTTGATAATCGCGATGAGCTCCTTGCAGTACAGCTCATCTTGAGCAACGACCGTCGCGCGCTGGGCCCCTTTTAGATTTTTGAGCTCGAGCATCACCAAGTCTTCCTCTCTAGCGTTTCGCAATACGCGACCCACATGGAACGAGATGAAGGCATTGAGCTGCGTTAACGCGCTGGCGCGTTTTGGCTTGATGGTCAGCCAGTCGTTTAGACGCTGCTGTAGCAAGGAATCCAGCACCTCTTCGAGCACATCGATCTTGCTAGGAAAATGGTAGTACAGGCTGCCGGCCTGCATGCCCGCCTTCCTAGCCAAACTGCGCATCGACATTGCAGAAAAGCCGCCCTCCATAATCAGATCAATAGCAGCGTTCACAATGAGCTGATCAGAGCCCACCTCACTTGTTACCGCATTTGCCTGGTGCATATGGATAAAAACCTTGAGTTAGCGGAGTTCAAATAGGGGCTGCGCGAAGCCAATGACTTGCCCTTCTTGAGCAATAGCCGCGACCAGCACTCCTGAACAATTTGCTTTAACTTCCTCCAACAGATCGTCGTTCTGCAGAAACGCAACGATCTGACCTTCCTTGATCTCACTCCCGACCTTCACAAACGACTCCTCTCGCTGAGGATGAGCGAGATGCAGGACGCCCATGGACGGCGAGTGGATAATTTTGCAAGGCTCCTCCCCTACTCTCTCAAGGTGATCAGTGGGTGAGGCAGCGTTCGCCTTGGCGTCGAACTTGAGGCTTAAACAGGCACCCGCCTGCTCAAATTCAAACGCTCTCAGAGAATGCTTTTGAAGCAGAACCACAACCTTTTCGATGAATTCGGGGCTCATTTCGACGTCTCCTTATCCTGATCGAGATAGCGTTCTAGATGGTGAATATCGAATCCCCCTTGAACGAAACCTGGTTCGCTCATCAGGCGTTGATGCAGCGGGATACTGTGTTTTATGCCAGTGAGCTGCGCCTCTCCCAAGGCACCAGTCATACGGTTGATGGCTTCCTCTCGGGTGGCACCATGCGCGAGAAACTTGGCGACGAGCGAGTCATAGTGGGGAGGTACCTGATAGCCCGAATACAGGTGACTATCAATGCGAATACCTGGCCCTCCAGGTGGCAGCCAAGACTTCACAGTCCCTGGGGCCGGGACAAAACTGAACGGATCTTCAGCATTAATCCTGCATTCGACAGCATGTCCCCGAAGGGTGACTTGGCTTTGATTGATCGACAGCGGGAAGCCTTGAGCGATCAGCAATTGCTCGCGCACGATATCCACCCCTGTTACCAATTCGGTAACAGGATGTTCAACTTGAACTCGGGTGTTCATCTCGATGAAAAAGAACTCACCGTTCTCATAAAGGAATTCGAACGTGCCGGCGCCCCTGTAACCAATCAGTTGGCATGCCTTCACACAGCGCTCGCCGATGAATGCAATGGCCTCTCTATCGACGCCTGGTGCCGGGGACTCTTCGATAATTTTCTGATGGCGCCGTTGCATCGAGCAGTCACGCTCGCCAAGCCATACGGCGTTGCCAAAATTGTCAGCCAGAATCTGGATTTCGATATGGCGGGGATGCTCTAGAAACTTTTCCAGATACACCTCAGGATTACCAAAGGCTCGCCCGGCCTCCTCACGCGTCATGGCCACCGATTCATTCAGCTCAGCCGGCGTGCGGACAATGCGCATACCGCGCCCTCCACCGCCTCCAGATGCTTTTACAATGAGCGGATATCCACACGTCTCAGCAATGTGGCGAACCTGTTCAGCATCATCAGGCAGTGCACCTGGTGAGCCTGGGACACATGGAACACCTGCTTCCAGCATCGCTTGCTTGGCCGAAACCTTATCGCCCATCAGGCGGATGGATGCAGAGCTGGGCCCAACAAAAACGAGTCCTGCTGCTTCGATGTCGGCAGCAAACCCGGCATTTTCAGCCAGGAAGCCATAGCCCGGGTGGATAGCTCCGGCGTCTGTCAGCTTCGCCGCTTGAAGCAAGCGCTTGGAGTTCAGATAACTTTCACTTGCCGCAGCCGGGCCGATGCAGATGGCTTGGTCAGCCAATGCCACATGGCGCAGACCTGCATCAGCTTGGGAGTGCACTGCGATAGTTCGCAATCCTATGTCCCTGGCAGCTCGCAATACACGTAACGCAATTTCACCGCGGTTTGCGATAAGTACACTGTCAAATAGCGGTTTATTCATGATCGTCCATCGCCTCGATTGTGAACAAAGGGCTGCCGGCTTCAATCATCTCGCCGTCATTTTTAAGGATTGCCACAATGCGACCGCTGCGATCAGCCTCAATGGGGTTGAGCATCTTCATGGCTTCAACAATGGCCAGTGTCTGCCCTTCTTCGACAACATCTCCCACCTCAACAAAGGCCGGCTTGTCTGGTGAAGGGGAGCGATAAAAAATACCAACCAGGCTTGACGACACTGGATAACCAGACTTACTTGATGACACAGGTGGAACTACTGCTGTGGCATCTTGGATTGGCGTGCCTGCAGGAACGGCAACCAACTCGCGTTGTGTGGGAGTGCCAACAGTCAGCCCGTGCAAGCCAAGCCGGACGCGACAGTCACCCTCGCTGTATTCCAGTTCCGCTACTCCCGAGCGTTCGACAATTTCGATCAGGCGCTCGATAAACTCTATGTTCATATCTCTTCTCGCTTTGACGATACCGTCAGTCATTCGCTTAACGCTCAAACGAAACTGGCAATGACAACGTTTTGGGTTTCCAGAGTGCTTCGCACTTGGGCGGCGATGGCGACGGCAGCCGGCGTATCGCTATGCACGCAAATTGAATCGATGGCGCATGGAATGATCTTGCCCGATAGGGTTTCGATACCTTGAGCACGCACCATTCGTACAACCCGATCTGCAGCTTCGTTAGGGTCGTGGATTACCGCACCAGGCAATTTGCGTGAGACGAGATGCCCTTCTTCGGTATAAGCGCGATCGGCAAAAATCTCCGAGCGCACTTCAAGGCCCATTTCGTGAGCAATGCGCGCCTGGTGTCCCAGGGCAATAACCAGACAGATCAAAGAAGGGTCTACAGCTTGGATAGCGCGGCATACTGCGGCAGCGACGTCCGGATCAGTTTGCGTCAGATTTCCGAGTGCTCCATGAGCCTTGACGTGCGTGAGCGTATGCCCGGAAAAACTCGCCATAGCTTGCGAGGCACCGATCTGGTACGCCACTAACCGCTCAATTTCTGATACTGAGAATGGAATATTGCGACGGCCAAAACCCCACAGGTCGGGAAAGCCGGGATGTGCGCCCACGGCAACTCCACGATCTTTTGCCAATGCGTAGGTAGCAGCCATGATGTCAGGGTCGCCACCATGAAAGCCGCAAGCGATATTGGCAGAACTGACGATGTTCAAGATGGCTTTATCATCACCCATCGTATATGCGCCAAAACCTTCGCCCATGTCCGAGTTCAAATCGACCGTCAATGAGTGCTGTGACATGAAAATATTCTCGTAAAAAAGTGGGCCTGCCGGCCAGTCAAAGGGTCAGGCCCAACGCCCGTTCCAGCGTATTGAGTTCATGATCCAGCTGCTTCTGTGCTTCGATAGCTTCAGCCAGGTCAATCTCCAGAAATCGCAGTTTGCTGCCGACCGGCGCTTGAGCGAGCAGCGACAAGTCCGCGTCGATGACGTTGGCAATTTTTGGGTAGCCACCACACGTATTGGCCTCGGCCATCTGAATAATGGGCTGGCCAGAAGGAGGTACTTGAATCGTGCCGGGAAGAATTCCATGCGATAAAAGTTCCCGCGGGCTGCGTAACTTGAGCTCCGCACCGCTAAGTCGCATGCCCATGCGATTGGTTTCCTGGGTCACCTGCCAGAGCTCAGAAAAAAACCGCTCACGGGCCTCGCCCTTGAAGTCCTCATACTGCGCAGCAGGCAATACACGGATGACGGTTTCTGTAGTCAATGACGGCATCTCACGAACACCAGCGAGTCCGTAGCTGCCGGGACTTTTCGCTCGTGGGGGATTCATCGTAAGTTGGTCGCCACGGATAAGGCCACGCCCCTGAAAACCTCCAAAACCACTCTTCAAGTCCGTCGCGCGTGAGCCCATTAGCACCGGAACATCGATACCTCCTGCAAAGGCCAAGTAAACGCGCGCGCCTCGACGCGGGGCGTGAATAATCAATATCTGGCCAGCTTTGCCATTACACGCCCAATTGGGTGGTAACTCGAGGTCATCCAAGAGAGCTGGAGCGTCTGCACCGGTCATCGCAAAACGACAGTCCGTTACGAACCTAAGACGCATCGGAAAAAGGACAATCTCCAGACCCGCGTAATCAGCTGGATTACCCACCATGATGTTGGCAGTGCTTAACGCCAGCCTGTCCATAGCACCCGATTGGCCAACCCCAATATTGAGGTAACCCTTACGCCCTAAATCCTGAACAGAGTTCAAGGCGCCAGTAGATAGAATTTCGATCATGATTCAATTCCAGCGATGCTGAAGCGAATGCGATCGCCTGGTTGCAAGAACGATGGAGACTCACGCTGCTGGTCGAATAGTTTCAGTTCTGTTCGACCAATGACGTGCCAACCGGAAGGGGCCGAGCACGGCATGATCCCCGCCTGGGTACCACCAATAATGATCGCGCCCTCCTCCAGCCGCATCCGCGGAACTGAGCGGCGGGGGGTTGCGAGCTTAGGGTTCAATCCAGATAAGTATGGGAATCCCGGCATCGCGCCGACACAGGCAACCTGATAAAGCGCCTCGCTGTGCAGCCGTATGAAAGTTTGGACGTCCATCTTCGCTAGCTCGGCGATGACAGCTAAATCCTCACCCTGATGACCACCATAGATAACCGGTACGTCGATCTCTCGTCCCACTTGCTCATTCACGGTCGCATGTGACCATGCGTGAAAAAGCTGCTCCATGAGTGCACCGACTGAAGTGTCCGAGGGTGAGTAAACGACCAGCAAATTGTTCATTCCTGGCACAACTTCACGCACGCCCGGCAATTGAGTCATCAGGTTCGCCGTTGCTAGCACACGCTGCTGTACTGGCTCACTGAATCCAGCTGAAGCGGCATCAAGAAATAGACCTTGACTGCCCGCAATGCAGATTTTTGGCATGGGATCGAGAGAGGACATATCAACGACTCACTCGTTAACAGGAACGGTGTAGTTGAGGATGAGGCGACCGCCATCTGGATAGATTGTTTGACCAACAATGTAAGACGCGTCCTCACTCGCCAGGAATGACGCAACACTGGCCACCTCTGACGCTTGACCTACGCGTGCGATTGGAGTGCGAGACAACACGGTGTGCCGCTGTGCAGGGCTGGCCATTACCGAGTTCATCACCAGATCGGTCGCGATCGTTCCTGGGCCGATCGCGTTGACCCGGATTCCATGCGAGATCAAACCAACGGCCATAACGGCTGTCAGTTGCTTGATTCCACCTTTCGAAACTGCGTACGCAACCGCGGTAGGGTTCGCGAGCACTGCATTGATGGACGACATGTTGATGATCGAACCTTTGATCCCTTTTTCGATCATGACGCGGGCGGCAGCCTGGCCGATCAAAAAAGGAGACTTCAGGTTAACGCGCTGAGTTTTATCAAAGGCGTCTTCGGGGTAATCAACGAAGTCCGCGGTGATGATAATTCCGGCGTTGTTTACGACGATATCCAGCGAGCCAAAATGATCCACTGCCTTCGCTACAATGGCCTTGGCCATGGCTGAGGAAATATCGCTCAGATCAGCGGCATACCACGTTGCGTTTTCACCCAGGCGCTCGGCCTGTGCACGAACTTTATCCTCTTGCACATCGACCAATACCACCTTGGCGCCGTCAGCCAAAAAGCGCTCGGCACAAGCCAAACCCAAACCCTGAGCAGCACCCGTTACCAGTGCGACCTTGTTAGCATGTTTCATAGGTACTCCCGTTTACTTTGGATAATCGAAAACTCGTTTCGAAGTTTTTTAGGCAGGCACATCAACAAACTCATTAACGAGTTGGAGCGACATGGTCAGTGGCCTCCCAGGTATGCGTTGCGAACTTCATCGTTGGTCAGTAGCTCGTGGCCGGTGCCTGTGAGACGAATTTCACCGTTGACCATTACGTAGGCACGATCCGACAGCTTCAGCGCGTGGTTAGCGTTCTGCTCCACCAGGAAGATCGTCATGCCGGTTGTCGCAAGCTCACGCAGAGTGGAGAAAATCTGTTTAACGACGATGGGTGCCAGCCCCAGGCTTGGCTCATCCAGCAGCAACAGCTTGGGACGGCTCATCAGCGCGCGTGCAATGGCCAGCATTTGCTGTTCACCACCGGACATAGTCATCGCACGCTGGTTCCTGCGCTCCTTGAGGCGTGGGAACAGTTCGAACATGCGTTGCATATCTTCGCTGGCGTATTTGTCCCCGATCGGGATGGTGCCCATCATCAGGTTCTCTTCCACCGACATGTCGGGAAACACTCGTCGACCTTCCGGCGACTGCGCAATGCCATTGGAGGCAATGTAGTGCGACGATTTGTGGGTGATGTCAGTGCCTTGGAAGATGATCTGCCCTTGAGCGGCGCGCGGCTGGCCGAAGATTGACATGAGCAACGTGGACTTACCCGCGCCGTTGGAGCCGATCAGGCTGACCGTTTCGCCCTCGTTGATTGCCAGCGAGACTTTCTTCAAAGCCTGAATCGGCCCGTAGTACACGTCGATGTCTTTCAATTCGAGGATCGGTTTGCTCATACCAACTCCTCCTCATCTGCGCCCAGATACGCGGCAATCACTTTCGGATCGTTGCGGATCTGTTCCGGCTTGCCCTTGGCGATTACATTGCCGTGGTCGAGCACGACGATATCGTCGGAAATCCCCATGACCATGCCCATGTCATGCTCGATCAGCACGACGGTCATGTCATGGTCGTCGCGCAGGTAGCGAATCATGCCGCTCAGCGCTTCGGTCTCCTGTGGGTTTAGACCGGCAGCGGGTTCGTCCAGGCATATCACCTGCGGACGAGTGCACATGGCGCGGGCGATTTCCAGCCGGCGTTGTTGACCATAGGAAAGCTCACCAGCCAGTCGATTGGCGCAATCCACCAGATCGACCACTTCCAACCAGTAGAAAGCGGTGTTCATGGCGTCTTCTTCAGCTTTGCGGTAACCCTTGGTGTTGAGGATCCCGGCAATCATGCTGCGGTTGACCCACATGTGCTGGGCGACCAAAAGGTTCTCGATAACGGACATCTCCTTGAACAGACGAATGTTCTGGAATGTCCTTGCAAGCCCTGCACGGTTCACCAGGTGCGTACCGCCGAACATCTTGTAGAACAGACGTCTGGCGAAGCGGTTGGGCGAGATGAAGTCGGTGGGCAGAAATTGTTCACCAAGCAACTTAATTACATTGGTCTTCTTGCCGCGAGCATTAAGTTCTATACGCCCGCCTGTTGCCTTGTAGAAACCCGTCAGGCAATTGAACACGGTGGTCTTGCCCGCACCGTTAGGGCCAATCAAGGCGAAGATCGAATTGCGGCGCACCTCCAGGCTGACGTCGCTCAGGGCCTTGATACCACCGAAGTGCATCATCAGGTTTTCAACAGACAGAACGATTTCGTCGCTCATCACGCGCCCCCTACTTTGGCCATCACGCCTTTGCGTGGGCGTACACCGGTACGGCTGACACGGATCAGGCCACGTGGGCGCCACATCATCATCAGCACCATCAAAACGCCGAACAGCAGCACGCGGTACTCTGCGAAGCTGCGCAGCATCTCCGGCGCTACAGTCAGCACAAATGCGGCGATCACAACACCCACAGTTGAGCCCATGCCGCCGAGTACGACGATGGCGAGAATCAGCGCAGACTCAAAGAAGGTGAACGAGGTCGGGTTGACGAAGCCTTGATAGCTGGCAAAGAACACCCCGGCCAGACCTGCGGTCGAGGCACCAATGGCGAACGCCGAGAGCTTGACCAGGACGTGGTTCAGACCCATGGAGCGGCAGGCGATTTCATCTTCACGCAAGGCCTCCCATGCGCGACCGATCGGCATGCGAGTCAGGCGATGTTTGATGTACAGCACAGCCAGCACCACCAAGAACAGCACGACGTAAATGAAGATGAATTTGAGGTTGGGGTTGTAACCCATGCCCAGCAATTGGTGGATCGGTGTTCCCCCCTCTTTCGCCTGCCTGCCGAACTCAATGCCCATGAATGTAGGTGCGGGCACCGGCAGGCCGTTAGGGCCGCCAGTGAAGGTCAGCCAGTTGTTGAGCACCAGTCGAATGATTTCACCGAAACCCAAGGTCACGATGGCCAGATAGTCGCCATGCAGCCGCAACACTGGAAAGCCCAATAGGCAACCGGCGAACCCGGCAGCAATCGCGGCCAGTGGCAATACAGACCAGAACCCGAGCCCCAGGTACTGATATCCCAATGCCAGGCCATAAGCCCCGATCGCATAAAAGCCGACATAACCCAAATCCAAAAGACCGGCCAGACCGACCACGATGTTCAGGCCAAGCCCCAGAAGCACGTAGATCAGACCAAGGATGACCACGGTAATCAGGTACTTGTCGGCGAAGGCAGGAAAGATCAGAGCGGCGAGCACCACCAGTGGCATGATCCAGAGCAGGCGTGATCTGTGATCGGGCTTTAAGACATGCACACCACTGTCGGCGTGAGTGAAGCGATGGGATAACCGCTGCCCTGTTTGAGTTTGTAGAAACAGGCTCAACGCTAAACGTCCAGCCATGACAATCGCTGTCATCCACGCTACTCGTGCGGGTTGCCAGTTGAAGCTGTAACCGTCCAGAACAACACCCACAACTGGGCCAAAAACGATCAACGCCAAGAGGCCAGCGACCAACGTCTCGATAAGGCTTTTTTTGATATCGTAGGATTTGAAGCGATGCGCTTCATTCCCTAGTGCTTTATTCAGGGTTATGGAAGACATGCTCACACCTTTGTAACTAGGGGACGGCCAAGCAGGCCTTGTGGTCGCAGGATCAGGATGAGTACCAGCAGCGCGAAGCTGAAAACGTCCTTGTAATCACTGTTGACCATCCCTGCGAATTGCGACTCAGCGACACCCAATATCAAGCCACCGAACATGGCTCCTGGTAACGACCCGATCCCACCGAGTACTGCTGCTGTGAATGCCTTTATGCCGATGATGAAACCTGCATAAAAATCAAACGTGCCGTAGTTCATGGTGATCAGAACACCTGCCAAAGCAGCCATGGCAGCGCCAATGATGAACACGTAAGAAATAACTCGATCCGTATTGATCCCCAGAATCGATGCCATTTTTCGGTCTTGCTGCACGGCGCGGCACATCCGTCCAAGCTTCGTGCACTTGATTAGCCACGTGAGGATCGCCATGCCGATGAAAGCTGCAATCAGGATGAAAATCTTGGTGTAGGTAAGCTGAACAAAGCCGGTGCCGATCGAAAACCTCATCGATCCTTCAAGCAAAGTAGGCACGCCCTGCTGACGCGCCCCTTGGCTTATTTGCACGTAGTTCTGCAGGATCAGAGACATGCCTATGGCACTGATCAGCGGCGCCAATCGCGTCGAGTTACGCAGCGGTTTATAGGCCACTCGCTCAATCACTAACCCATACACACCTGTGACCACAATCGTGAAAACCAGGGTGCCCAGAATGAGGAAGGGAAATGACTGGACACCGAAGAAAGAAAATACGGCTAGCCCGATTGCAGCTAAATACGCGGAGACCATATACACATCGCCATGGGCGAAGTTGATCATCCCGATAATGCCGTAGACCATGGTGTATCCGATCGCAATCAGCCCATACACTGAGCCAAGCGTCAGGCCATTCACCATTTGCTGAAGAAAGATGCCGTCCACGATTAGAGTTCCGTCAGTGAGTTGAGAAACACGCACCTTGTCTCGACCCGCTAACGGGTCGAGACAAGTGAGCACCCGGTCAAAGTTGCTTGTATTTGCCGTCGGGGCCCCACTGGTACATCACATAATCGGAAACCTTCAGATCACCGTTTTTATCCCACTCTTTATTACCAATCGCAGTAGGTACCGGATGGCTCTTCAACCAAGCAGAGGCCTTCTCACCGTTGGTGCTTTTGGTCGCATTGAACGCTGCCGCTAATGCTTGAACCGAAGAATAGGAGTACAGGGTGTAGCCTTCAGGCTCGTACCCATTGGCTCGGAATTTTTCAACAACCGATTTGCCAGCAGGGTTGTTACGCGGATCAGCCCCGAACGTCATCATCACGCCGTTGACGTACTGAGCCCCCCCGGCGGCGCTGACTAGCTCATCAGTCACGATGCCATCGCCAGAAATGAATTTCGCTGTCACACCCTGCTCACGCAGCTGCCGTACAAGCGGGCCAGCCTCTGGGTGCAAACCACCGAAATAAACCACTTCAGGATCGGTCGCTCGAATTTTAGTAACGAGGGCATTGAAGTCTTTCTCTCCACGGGTCAGTCCCTCGTAAAGCACTTCCTTTACACCCTTTTTGTTGAGCTCGATCTTTGTTGCGTCGGCCAGGCCCTGACCGTATGTGTCCTTGTCATGAATGATCACGACTCGCTTGGCTTTAAGGACATCAACGATGTAATCGCCTGCAACAATGCCCTGCTGATCGTCACGTCCGCAGTTACGGAAAACTGTCGGCAACCCACGCTCAGTCACTTTGGGGTTGGTTGCTGCCGGACTAATAGTGATGACTCCAGCATCAGCGTAAATCTCATTCGTCGGAATAACCGAGGACGAACAGAAGTGACCGACCACTGCGACCACTTTGTCTGATTCGATCAGCCGGTTCGCAACAGCCACAGCTTGCTTTGGGTCACAAGCATCGTCGCCCTTCACGAGGCGAATCTTGTCGCCATTGACACCGCCATCTTTATTTATGGCGTCAGCGGCAGCCTGTGCCCCGCGCCAGACCTGATCCCCGTAAGCTGCATAGGTGCCCGTAAAAGGCCCTGCCACACCGATCACCACATCAGCATGAACGACACCACTGACTAACGCAGCTGCCAAGGTTGTACTCACCAAAAACGGTTTCGCTTTACCACTCATATCGCTCGCTCCAAGGTAGAACAGCTCTATTGCGACCCTCAGCTCCAAACCGCAAACTGCACAACGCGACTGAAAAAGAAGGTCTTTAAGGGATCAGCAGAAGAAAGTTGGCAAACTCTGGGAAGCCGCCCGCCAACATCAAGGGCTTATTTTATTGATCTTCATATGGGTGCCGGCCCTGGCATGTGTGCTCATTCTGCCGACAACATGCGGGGACTGGCTTGCACTAACACAGCCGATTCGATGCGGTTTTTTGCATAGCGCTCGGGCAAGCGGGCGCGAAATCCCCCACCTGGATACAGCAGCGTCCAAATGAAAAAAGTCGGATAAGCGAGGAGTTACTGAGCCTGAAGGCTCAATCGGTACTGCTGAGGGGTGAAGTGCGTTGCGGCTTTGAACTGACGAGAAAATGCGCTGTGATCGGCATAGCCGCACTCGCCAGCGATGTCGGTGATACTGGCTTGCGACTCCTCCAACAATCGACAGGCCTTGTCTATACGAATCCGGATGAGCATCTGCTTGGGCGTAAGCTGGAAGATCTCTTTCGTTAAACGCTCCAGCGTATCAACGGACAGATTGACGCTCTGGGCAACATCCGAAATAAGCAGTTTTTGATCGCTATCTGTTTCCAGAATTCGTATGAAATCCATCAGTCTTTTATAGCTGCTTTTTTTCTCATCCGGTCTGGGCAAAATTCGCGATATCCCCACCAGGCCAAAATTTCCCGTCACCGGATCCTTGAATTGGAATTTAGAGCTGAGACACCATTGCTTCCTTCCGTCAGCAGAGAAATACAAACGAAGCAGATCCACGATTTTTTTTCCATCATTGATCACACTCATATCCTGAGCCAACGTGTTGTGGCCTGTTCCCGGAAAAAGCTCGTCTGCGGTTAAGCCTATAACCTGTTGCTTGCTACGCATCCCTGCCTGGTCAACGATCGCCTGATTGACCATTACATAGCGTGCTTCATTGTCTTTAACAAAGAACATCACATCCGGCAGTCGATCAAATACCTGCTCCAGTAATGGCAGATTTTCGTCGGCGCTACGTAGCAAGTCATCACACCTGAACATTTTTGTATCCAATCCAACATTTACAGGTATCTACCTTACACCAGACTAGCCAGGCGTATAGGGGGAAATCAAGGCGTCTCATTGTGCAACCTCCCGCTAGAAACCTGGCAAGGTTGCCGCACCCCATTGGGTCATGATCTACCAAGCGCGCACCGAAAATGGTCGATAAAGACTAGAAAACATATAAGCGGAGGAGAAATTCATCCTTAACACATCGTGAAGCTCCGAGATCACCCGAGCAAAAATGACTATGCAGAAAGCCGTAAAAATACACGGAGTAAATCACAAGCCACCGCCACCTGGTTACAGCAGACTGTGCCGAGTTCGCTACTTGAGGATTTCCCCGTGACCCATCCAACCGATTCAGTTGTCATCATCGGCGGCGCCATCATTGGCAGCTTCGTCGCTTACTTCCTGCGACGTGAGGGCCATAAAGGTTCGATCAAAGTTATCGAGCGCGACAGTACCTATCAGTTCTCCTCCACCGCTCTCTCCGCGTCTTCGATCCGTACCCAATTCGGCTGCCCTTTCAACATCAACATGAGTCTTTTCAGCGCCGGAGTTTTCAAAGATATCAAGAAGTGGTTTGGCGAAGATGCAGACATCGGTTTTGAGGAGCGTGGGTATCTCATGCTCGGTTCACCAGATGGAGCCGACGTGCAACGCACCACAGCTATGATGCAGCGCGAGCATGGTGCCACGGTTGATATTCTGACCCCTGAACAAACCAAAGAGCGCTTCCCCTGGATCAACGCCGAAGACCTTGGAATCGCGACCTATGGAGCCGCCAACGAAGGCTGGTTTGACGCTTGGGCGCTGCTGCAATTGGTTCGCCGTGAAGCCAAAAAACTTGGCGTTGAATATATACAAGGCGAAGCCTGCGGTATCACCCATAACGGCGGCAAAGTCGAGTCCGTCCAACTAGCAGACGGAACCAGTTTGCCATGTGCCTGGTGCGTCAACGCCGCTGGGCCAGCAAGCGGAAAAGTCGCGAGCTGGCTGGGGATTGATCTGCCGGTAGAGCCACGTAAACGAACCGTCTTTCACATCAAAACACCGGTACCGACCGAAGGCTTTCCAATGCTTTTCGATAATTCCGGCGCGTGGATCCGTCCTGAAGGCGATGGGTTCATTGCTGGTATTGCTCTGGAAGAACTGGTGGACGTACATGCCGAGGGCGACTTCGAGCCGAGCCATCATTTGCTCGAAGAAACACTGTGGCCACTTCTGGCACATCGCATCCCAGAGATGGAGCAGATTCGCCTGCAGCGGTCATGGGCAGGTCACTATGAAATGAATTTGCTGGATCACAATGGCATCGTTGGTGCACACGACCAAATCACCAATTTCGTATTCGCAACCGGTTTCTCAGGCCACGGAGTCATGCACTCCCCTGCAACTGGCCGCGGAGTGGCTGAGCTGATCGTTCACGGCAAATACAAGACACTGGATCTGTCGCCCTTGGGTTACGAGCGCATACGTGACAATCAGCCCATCGTTGAGTCAGTCATTTATTAACTGCTGCGCGAGTCGGCTTTGCCCGGCTCGCTATCCAAAACATTTTCGGCTACCTAGCGGTATTGAACGTGACAGCTGTCTCGAATGCGCTCATCCCCAATTCCCCTTCCCTTCAGCAAAACCAAGCGTTGTTGTACGTACTACCTGTCTCGAGTTACATAGAGAAAGGAACCCCTCAGTTTCGTAAAACCTCATGGGCATTACTAGCCGGAGGGTTTTCCAGTTTTGCTCTGCTCTACTGCGTTCAACCGATGATGCCCGCCTTGTCAGAGGCTTTTTCAATCAATGCCGCCCAGAGCAGCCTCATCTTGTCTGTTTCGACCATTACCTTGGCAATTGGACTCATCTTAACTGGCCCAATTTCAGACGCCTTGGGTCGAAAGCCTGTAATGGTGGTCGCGTTGATGGCCGCTGCGCTATGTACCCTCCTGGCATCGGTGATGCCAACCTGGCAGAGCTTGCTACTGATGCGTGGGCTACTCGGGTTGTCGCTTAGCGGCATAACGGCGCTTGCTGTGACCTACCTGAGTGAAGAGATACATCCTCGCAACATAGGCGTCGCGATCGGCTTATATATTGGTGGCAGTGCGATTGGAGGTATGTCAGGACGCTTGGTCAGTGGACTGATTCTTGAGTACGGATCATGGCGCATGGCCGTGGGGGCGATAGGCATTGTTGGTGTGGTTGCCGCGGTACTTTTCTGGCGCTACTTGCCGGAGTCTCGGCACTTCACACCCCGCGCAATCAACACGAAAAATCTGATGGGAGGGTTTCTTCTCCATTTCCAAAACTCAGCATTGCGCCTGCTCTTCTTTCAGGCGTTCTTGCTGATGGGCAGCCTGGTAACCTTTTTCAACTATATCGGTTATCACCTACTCCAAGGCCCGTTCTTTCTAAGCCAACAGATGGTCAGCCTGTCGTCTTTTGTATACCTGACAGGCCTCTACAGTTCAGCCAAAATTGGCTCTTTGGCAGACCGAGTCGGACGACCAAAAGTTTTCTGGAAGATTATTCTCCTGACATTGATCGGCGTCGTGCTCACGCTAGCGAACAACATCTACTCACTCGTCATCGGCACAGTGATTTTCACATTCGGTTTTTTTGGTTCTCATGCTGTTGCCAGCAGCTGGATCGGTCGATGCGCGAAGACTGCAAAAGGACAAGCTACCTCCCTTTATCAGATTTTCTTCTACATAGGAGCCAGCGTTGCGGGTACTTGGGGAGGGATGTTCTGGCAGCATGCTCACTGGCTGGGCGTGGGACTTTTCATCGCTGGCCTGCTGACCGTATCCCTTCTGATCTCACTGAAACTCGCTCAAGAGGTGGCTAGCCAATCTTGATGCGCTGGCCCCAGTCACAAAGGAAGGGGCCTGTCCTGAACGACCCGTTTCATTACAAGCGTTGAGGTCAGACGTTGCACATTGGGCAGCGTCGAAAGGCTCTCATCATAGAGCCTTTGAAACGCTGGCAGATCTTGAGTGATGACGTGCAGCAGGTAATCGGGCTCGCCAAATAATCGTTGAGCGTCAACCACTTGCGGGATATCAACCAGCGCCCTCTCGAAAGCCTCAACCGCTTGCCTGTCACCTTCACGCAATGTGGCAAATACCATGGCGGAAAAGTTAAGGCCCAATGCGCCTGGATCAAGTTGTGCGCGATAACCGAGCAACACACCCGACTCTTCCAGTGCCCGCACCCGTCGATGGCAAGGGGAAAGGCTCAGCCCCACGCGTTCGGCGAGTTCGGTGACCGAAAGGCGACCGTCCTTTTGCAGTTCAGAAAGAATCTTGCGATCAATTCTGTCCATTTAGAAGAATCTCCCCATCTGCAGCAATCCGATGATTATCTTTGGAAGTAAATTCTAACAAGATTTCATTATTCTTCCTCGTATCAGTAATTATTGGAGCGAGACGATGCAACGAGCGATATGCCAGCAACTGAGGTGGGCAGCACCATGACCTTGAGCGTTTTTGTTGCCTTTTGGGCCGTGTCGATTCTATTCGTCATCACGCCGGGCGCAGATTGGGCCTATGCGATTTCAGCGGGCCTAAAGGGCCGAGTCGTCATACCTGCCGTGGGCGGACTCTTGTCCGGCCATTTGATCGCAACAATGATCGTTGCCGGCGGTGTCGGCACGCTGGTGGCCAACCACCCCACTGCCTTGGCCGTGCTGACTGTTGCCGGGGCGGGTTATCTGCTTTGGTTAGGTCTAAATATGCTTGCCCACCCCGCTACACCACATTCCGATAATGTTCAGACGTCGAATTCCTGGAAGCGCTGGGCGATCAAGGGGCTTTGCGTGAGCGGACTGAATCCGAAGGTGTTCCTTCTGTTCCTGGCGCTTTTGCCTCAGTTCACCGACGCCACAGCTGCCTGGCCTGTTCCGACGCAGATGATTGCACTGGGGCTCATCCACACTGTCAGCTGCGGCGCGATCTATCTGCTGGTCGGATTTGGCTCGCAGGTGGTGCTGCAAGCACGTCCAGTCGCAGCTCGTTTCGTCAGCCGTTTCTCCGGCGCGGCTATGATCATCATCGCGGTCGTTCTGCTCACCGAGCAGGTGCTGGGTTGATCCATTTTCTAAACGAGGCAAACACCATGACCGATCAACCTTCACCGTATGGCGGCGCCTCTCAAGTCTCCAAGGCGCCACGAATCCGGATTCCGCATCTGAAACAGATGAAAGTAGAGGGACAGAAATGGGCGATGCTCACCGCGTATGACATGTACAGCGCAGCTATTTTCGAAGAAGCCGGAATACCTGTCCTGCTAGTCGGCGACTCAGCGTCCAACAATGTCTACGGTAATGAGTCCACGCTATCCATTACCGTTGACGAACTGCTCCCTCTGGTTCGTGCAGTCAGCCATTCGACACAACGAGCACTGTTGATCGCCGATCTTCCATTCGGCTCCTATCAGGCATCTGCGGAGCAGTGCTTCCACACAGCCGTACGGTTCATGAAAGAAGCTGGTGCGCATGCGGTCAAGCTCGAGGGAGGGATCGAAATGTTGCCTCAGATAGAGAAGCTCGTGAGCTCAGGCATACCCGTCATGGCGCACATTGGCTTTACCCCTCAGATGGAACATCAACTGGGCGGTTACCGTGTTCAGGGCCGAGGAGAAGATGCGCAGCGCCTGATTGACAGTGCCAAAGCGTTTGAGGCCGCCGGTGCCTTTGCTGTACTGATTGAAATGGTGCCCGGTGATGTGGGTCGAGCAATTACTGAAGCCATTTCGATTCCGACTGTCGGGATTGGCGCGGGTAATCAATGTGATGCTCAGGTGCTCGTCTGGCAGGACATGGCCGGATTGCGCAGCGGTCGTCTGCCGCGATTCGTCAAACAATACGCAGATCTTCGATCGGTACTTCACACGGCAGCCAGGGATTTTGCTCTAGAGGTAAATGCAGGAACATTTCCAGGCCCCGAACATACTTTTTAGATGCGTCCCCTCACCTTCCAAGGAGCTGTGATGAAAAGTCCAAGAGAGTGTGCTGCCGAAGGTCTTGAGGTCGGAGACCGGTTCACGATAGTCCGCTGTTTTTCAGATGACGATATTCGTCAATTCGCGCAGATTTCTCGCGACTACAATCCCGTTCACTGCGATGTACGCTATGCGGTACTGCGCAGGTTCAAGGCGCCCATAGCCCATGGTCTTTTGACAGCCACCCTCGTCACCGAAATTGGCGGGCAGATCGGATGGTTGGCAACCGGGATGAGCTTCGAATTTAAGAGGCCGGTTTACGCGGGGGAGCAGCTCACCTGTCATTGGTATATCGCAAAAATTGATGATCGTGGACATGCGATGGCTGAAGTACGGGTACTCAATGCAGAAGGTGTCTGTGTGCTAGATGCCAAGACCTCTGGCGTGCTGCCCGGAGCCCAAGAACGCGGTTACCTCAAACAAATGCTTGCTGAAGGAGATCCTACGAACGGAGCTACCTAATCCGTGAGTTGATCCTTTGGGATGGGTGGCAGCTGTTGCATCGACCGGTTGAACCCGCAGTCGATTGTGTTCTTTAAGGGGGCACTGGACAGGTTGCGCGGTTGCCAGTAGAAAAACGGCACCGGTTCACTGATGCTACCAAATGGAGGCATTACATGACTTTGGGAACTGCGAGATTTGGCCGAAGCTATCGTCGCGCTAGTAACACAACTGCGCTAGCCATTCATTGAGTACGGCCACACATCCACGGAGAACTCATGGCGAACATCCAGGACAAAGGAACAACGTCAATCTCACTGGTGCATGAAGCTCTTCATAGCGCCAAGCAGCGAGGCATGGATCTGGCCCTTGCGTTAGCAAATGCGGACATAGACCCTCAACTGCTTGATGCTCCAAGAGCTAGAGTTTCAGCTGTTTCTTTTGCTCGTCTGTGGGTGGAGCTGGCAGACCTGCTGGATGACGAGTTTTTTGGCATTGATAGTCATCCAATGCGTCGAGGCAGCTTCAAACTGATGTGTCACGCGCTACTCGATTGCTCAACCTTAGGACAGGCTTTACCTCGGATGCTCTCCTTCTTGCGGTTGGTACTCGATGACATTCATGGCGAGCTACACGTCAAGGAAGACCAGGCGTTTATCGTCCTGCAGGATCAGGGGATATTGCGACGACTGTTTGCTTACGGCACCTGGTTTATCTTGGTACATGGCCTTTCATGCTGGCTTGTAAACCAGCGTATTCCATTGCAGAAGCTCAGTTTCCGTGCTCCAAAGCCAGACGATGAAAGCGACTACCGAATGCGTTTTTGCGATGACATTCAATACGACGCGCCAACGACCCTGCTCAGTTTCGACAAAAAATTCCTGGACATGAAAATTGCGCAGTCAAACACAACCATTAGCTCGTTTCTAAAAGAATCTCCTGCCAGCCTTTTGGTGAAGTACCGGAACGACGACAGTATCAGCGCACAGATAAGGCGACACTTGCGAGGGCTGAGCCCAGACAAATGGCCCGAACGGGACGACCTGGCACTCGTGCTGCGCCTGTCCAACTCGACACTTCAGCGCCGGCTGCAATCAGAGGGCACCCATTATCAGAATCTCAAGGACGATCTGCGTCGCGACATGGCCATTGATCTGCTTTCGCGCGGAGATATGACGGTTACGGAAGTCGCGGCAGAAACCGGCTTTCAGGAAACCAGTGCCTTTCATCGAGCGTTCAAGAAATGGACAGGCGTTAATCCTGGAGCCTATCGACGCGACCATTTAGACGAGTGAACTCCACCAAGTAGCAAACTCGTTCTATTCCCACGCGCACTAGCCGCTGGCCAGGAACCCGTCCTGACATTCGCTATCACCACTCTGTCCCCACGCCGCAGCGGATTCACTCACTGCGGCGCTCTTCCCACATGCCCAAACAGCTCACATAAGTTGGTGCGGCCAGGCATGGGCTGCGCCAAACCGTCTACCTAGAATGGCCGCAAATGGCTTCCCTACGAACGCCAGTCGCTAGAGGTCAACAATTCCAAAATTGAGGTTACGGCAGTCAGTGAGTACCCCATGGCTAACCGCTTGGGGGAAAGCAACCCTGATGTACCTAAGCAAGTGCACTTCACCAACAAAAATAAAATTGAAGGAGACACGATATGCAATCAGTGAACGTCTACACGCTCGCGGGCGAATCAAAATTCAACGGATTTCATCGGCTGGTTCTTTTCTGGTGCATGCTGATTCTGATCATCGATGGTTATGACCTCGCCGTAGTCGGCGCTGCACTTCCCGCCATCATGCAGGACATGGGAATTGACGCTACGAGCGCTGGCGTCATGGCAGGGTCGGCCCTTCTCGGGACAATGCTGGGCGCTATCTTTCTGGGCACCTTAGCCGATCGTATCGGGCGTCCTAAAATGATCGCGATCTGTGTTGCGCTGTTCAGCCTGTTCACGGCAGCGGCGGGACTCACCAGTGATCCGATCAGCTTTAGTATCTCCCGATTTATCGCAGGCCTGGGAATCGGTGGCGTTCTTCCGATAGTGACCGCACAAATGGGAGAGTTCTCTCCAGCGAAGCTTCGTACTCGCCTGGTGACCTTAGTGTTTGCGGGCTACTCCGTGGGCGGCATTCTGGTCGCGCTCACGGGCAAGCAGCTGATCGAAAGTCACGGTTGGCAGTCGGTTTTTTTTGTTGCAGCCCTCCCCGTCCTGTTGATCCCACTGATTTTGAAAACCATGCCAGAGTCCATGGCGTACTTGCTCAAACACGGCCGCCAAGCGGAACTGCGCACCATCGTCAAAAGGATCAATCCCGCTTATCCGCTGAGCAGTGAAGCTGTACTCGCGGGTAATCCTGCCGAGACAAGAACTTCGTTCGACAGTCCGATCAAAGGGCTATTCAGCGAGGGGCGCGGGTTCAGTACGGTCATGATCTGGGCAGCATTCATGACGGGTCTCTTCATGGTCTACGCGCTCAATTCCTGGTTGACCAAATTGATGGCAATGTCAGGTCATAGTCTTGGCTCGG
>Ga0065714_10064480_pt1 | contig 55164 bp, 44 predicted proteins | sample MisRhiReplicate2_FD_59101 | JGI IMG/M metagenome (GOLD analysis project Ga0065714, IMG submission 59101) | Miscanthus rhizosphere microbial communities from Kellogg Biological Station, MSU, sample Rhizosphere Soil Replicate 2: eDNA_1 v2... | ecosystem: Host-associated > Plants > Roots >...
GCTTTGCTCTCGCCGGAATTTTTTATAGTCAGATTTAAATTTATTATTTCCCGTTAAATGCAGACATTGTATTTCCTATTCCTGCAAAAACAAAGGAAAGACATGCTTTAGAGAACTTTTCAATTCTTTCATTCAATTTTTCTGTTTCTTCTTCGTTCCAGATTCCCAATACGTAATCAACTTGTCTTCCTTCAGAAAATTCCGCAGAAATTCCAAATCTGAGCCTTGCATAATTCTGAGTTTGCAGGCTCTCATGAATGCTCTTCAACCCATTGTGACCGGCATCAGAACCTTTCATTTTCATTCTTAAAGTTCCAAACGGTAATGCTAAATCATCAGTAACAATCATTACATTTTCTAATGGAATATTTTCTTTCTGCATCCAGAATTTTACAGCATTGCCTGATAAGTTCATATATGTATCGGGCTTTAGAATAAAAACTTTTCTGCCTTTATATTTTCCTTCTGCCATCCATCCAAAATTAGTGGTATTGAAAGAAACATCAAGGCTCTCCGCTACTTTCTCGGCAACCTTAAAACCTATATTGTGACGTGTATTTTCATATTCCGGACCTTTGTTGCCCAAACCAACAATTAAATATTTCATGAGAAATTTTTTGCAAAATTAAGAGATATTAAATAAAAAAACTCAATCCTGTGAAGAATTGAGTTTAAATATATTTTTTGATGATGTCTTTACATCGGTTTGTAAATATAGTTTACTCCAAAACCTCTGATCATATACGTTTGTGCATCATATCTGTAATCTGTAGAGAAAATTGCCGGAGTCGGAATTGGTTGTGTAAGATCTGTGATAGATATTCTTTTCGGACTATTAGGAGATAACATCGAAGATGCATCATCATTATAATCAGTTGCTAAAATTGTAGAAACTTTATATGCAAACGGAAGAAGTGTGTATGGGTTGATTTGAGAATCATAATTCAAGAATTCATATGCATACTTTTCAATTGCAGGACCATTAATACCAGCATTGATTTTACCATAATGTCTTTCAGCTTTTGAAACATTATCGCCTAAATATGTATATGTTGTTTTAGAATAATCTTTATATTCAAAAGGGATTCCTATAGCATCAGGACCATTTTTCATATTGATTACATCTAATTTTCCTGTTGTAGAACTGTAAGTCAGATCGTATAAAACCTTTACTTTAGAATCCAGTGCGTAAGGTCCCGGAGTCGTTGAAGGAGGTACAGGTGCTGCTCTTTTAAAAGTAGACCTGTTTTCTGAAATGATCGTCAATCTCCCTAAATTTCCGTAAGTAAATAACTGCGTATAAACGATACTGTCAGCATCCAGATCTCCATCGCCATCATTATCTAAATGACCTTTGAAATCAATCTGACTGATCTTATCACCGCTCCACATTACATTTGCCACAGAATATTTATCTGTAATTACACTTGACAAAAGCAAACCATTATAACGATATTCTGCGATTGTATCCGAATCTGTAATTTCTCTGAATAAAGCTCTCGGACCATTAAAGCCGCTTGATTGATTTAAATCGATGAGAGGATTACCTTCTTCATCAACCATATCTTTACAAGAGTGAATAGAAGAAATACCTGCTATAAGTAAAATAAAATAGAAAAGTTGTTTCATTTCCGAAGGGGGATTATTTATTTTTCCACAAATATAATTTTTTTTTGAATAAAAAGCACGTTTTTATTTATATTCTCGTAAAAGTAATAATATAAATCTCGTTATAAAGCCTTGTAAATATACTTCTGAGCTTGAGACTGATCTGAAGTCGGGTAATTCATCGAATCATAAATATAAGTAAAATCGCCACTTACTAATGGAGCTGGTACAGATCCGATAGGTGGATATACAATATTGAAACTCTTTACATTATTAGCCGATAATGATTGGAAATTAGCAGGATGCACCAAACCCCACATCACAAAAAATGTTTTTGGTAAAGTTGTGTATGGGTTTATTTTGTCATCATAAAGAGGGTAATTATACGTACCAGCCGGCATTAGACTAGACATATCCGGAATACCAGTCGCACTTGTAAATCCGTTTTCTGCTACTAATTTTGTAATATTATCCCCTGTGTTGGTAAAATAATAATTGGTAAAGTGTGTGTAAGTAGTTCCAGATTTTTTCTTTTCTACAATTTTTGTCATTTTTCCGGAACCATCATAGGTGTAAGTATATTCGCTATTGAAAGTAGCCATACCTCCGATACTTGTTTGACACGTAGTATAATTGATTTTTCCACTTGAATCGTAAGTGATATCAAAATCATAGACTTGCCCATTCACCGGAGCACCATTTAATTCTTGCCCGAATTTTACTTTTGAAATTTTACCTGAAGTGTAAGTCACTGTACCTACAAGAAACGAGGTAGGACCACTTGCTTCCTTAAAAATTGCTTTTTGAAGAACATTTCCAGTGGTTACAAATTCTTGATTTGTCTCATTATTGACGACAATTTTATGTAAAATTCTTGGTCCTGTAATGGTAGGACCTGTACTTCCACTTCCTCCTGTACCTGTAGAGGGATTATTTTTGTTATTATTGATGGGATCATCCGTTGTATTGTCGCATGAGAACATAAGGCAAAGGAGTAATGCTGTTGCTCCTTTCAAAAGATAATTTTTGATCATAAGATTTAGTTTTTAGCCGCACAAATATAATTAATTTTCAATACGACTTAAGTTATTTTAAATATTTAACAAAAAAAATCTAAAAACTTTCGCTTTTAGATAGATTATGTCAAACACTTCAAAAATCAGAAATTTTTCTACATATTAAAATTTGAAATCACATCCTCACTTTCATTATTAAAAAAAAGAACCAATGTGATTTCTTCATTTTTAATCTCTTGCATAAAACCTCTCGACATGACAAAATTCTTTTTTATATCATTTATGATTTCTTTTTCTTGTGGTAACCCAAAACTTTGAAGTGTTATCATTGACTCAATTTTCGATTTTGAATTAATTTTTAATCTGTAAACTGCAAAATCATTCTGTGGCTTTAATTTTTTATATTTTTTGAAATAATCACCCGAAAAGTAGAAACTATCTGTGTTTCTAATTTTATTTTTTATCAGGAAGTATAATGCCTTTCTTTCATCATCTATTCTCTTATGACTGAGATTTTTTGTGTAGGTACAGGAAGACATTCCAAAATTATCTTTACTATTTAAATAGATCAAAAAGCGATCACCTTTTTTCACTTCAATTTCACATGCAGGTCTGAAAATCTCCCCAATTTTTCCTCTTATAATGATTGATGAAATACTTTTACCTTTATATAGTTTTAAAATTTTAATATCGGCTTTGTAAAACCGCTCATCATCATTTTTTTTGGAGGAAATATTATAGGTTTTTAAAATCTCAATTTCCCCTATAAAATCATTTTGCGCAAAATTTTCACCAAAGCTTTGTTGATTGCATTTGCAGGCATAAACCCAAAACGAATTCAATAAAACAAACAAAATCAGAATTTTTTTCATTTTTTTTAGTTTTAAATATCAAGAATAGATTTCAGCAAAACATTCACCTCATCCACATTCTGAACTCCGTCTTTTCTCATCATCAGCTGATTTCCTTCTTTACCAATTTTTTCTTTAAGCTGCGCTTTAGCCGGATTTTGAGTTAAATAAGTAATGATATGTCTGAATTTATTGGTCTGATAAAATTTATCTTGTGGATTATTCGGGAAGTAACCGAGAAAAATTTCGTTTTTCATGACGATTTTTTCAAAACCAATATCTGCGGCAAGCCATTTCAGAGCAACACTTTTTAATAAGTTAACGGCTTCAGAAGGCAATGTCCCGAAACGGTCTGTCAATTCAGATTCAAATTTCTGAAGGTCAGTTTCATTATCAATTTCAGCTAATTTTTGGTAAAGCAAAAGCCGTTCTTCTGTACTTGAAATATAAGAATCCGGCAACATCAATTCAAGATCTGTATCAATATTAACTTCTTTTACCGTTTTAAATAACTTCTGACGGTCCTCTTCATTTTCAAACAGATTTTCAAAATCTTTGTCATCTTTCAATTCTTCCAAAGCTTCCTGCATCATTTTCTGATAGGTTTCGAAGCCCATTTCATTGATGAATCCACTTTGTTCGCCTCCTAACAAATCTCCTGCTCCACGAATTTCCAAATCTTTCATTGCAATCTGAAAACCACTTCCCAAATCTGAAAACTGCTCAATCGCTTCCAGTCTTTTTCTGGCATCAGAGGTCACCATATCCAAAGGCGGCGTAATCAGATAACAGAAAGCTTTTCTGTTGCTACGTCCTACTCTTCCACGCATTTGGTGAAGATCTGCCATCCCAAAACGTTGTGCATCGTTGATAAACATTGTATTCGCGTTGGGAACATCTACTCCACTTTCTACGATAGTTGTTGCAACCAGAACGTCGTATTTTCCTTCCATGAAATCAAGAACATTCTTTTCAAGCTGTTTGCCTTCCATTTGTCCGTGACCCGTGATTACTCTCGCATCAGGAACTAATCTTTGAATCAATCCTGCAATATCTTTCAGATTTTCAACCCTATTGTTGATAAAATAAACCTGTCCGTCACGCTGCAATTCGTAAGAAACCGCATCACGAATAATTTCTTCACTAAAGCCGACCATATGAGTTTCCACAGGCTGTCTGTTGGGCGGTGGCGTTTTAATCACCGATAAATCTCTCGCAGCCATCAATGAAAACTGTAAAGTTCTCGGAATAGGCGTTGCGGTCAAAGTAAGTGTATCAATATTAGATTTCAATGTTTTTAATTTATCTTTTACGGCAACTCCGAATTTGTGCTCCTCATCGATAATCAGTAAACCTAAATCTTTAAATTTCACTTTTTCGGAAGCCAATTGATGCGTTCCGATCACGATGTCTACTTTTCCGTCTTTCAAACCAGCAATAGTTTCAGCTTTTTGTTTTGCCGTTCTGAATCTGTTTAGATAAGAAATATTTACAGGAAAATCTTTTAATCTGTCTTTAAAACTTCTGTAATGCTGAAATGCCAAAATAGTAGTTGGGACCAAAATCGCAACCTGCTTTCCATCCGTTGCAGCTTTAAATGCAGCACGAATGGCGACTTCTGTTTTCCCGAAACCTACGTCGCCACAAACCAAACGATCCATCACAGTTTCGGCTTCCATGTCATTTTTTACATCAATGGTCGCTTTTTCCTGATCTGGCGTGTCTTCATAGAGGAAACTTGCCTCAAGCTCATTCTGCAAATAAGAATCCGGTGTATAGGCAAAACCTTTGGCGGTTTTTCGTTCCGCATATAATTTAATTAAATCAAATGCGATCTGTTTTACTTTGGCTTTTGTTTTCTGTTTCAAAGATTTCCAGGCGGGCGAACCAAGTTTGCTCAAAACCACTTCCTTTCCGTCGGGACCGTTGTACTTTGAGATTTTATGCAATGAATGAATACTTACATATAGTAAATCACCATTCTTGTATGTCAGTTTAAAACATTCCTGAATTTTACCATCATTATTCACTTTCACCAATCCCATGAATTTTCCGATTCCGTGGTCGATGTGAGCGATATAATCTCCGACTTTTAAGGACATCAGATCTTTCAGAGTCAGCTGTTCAGATTTGGCGAATGTATTTTTGGCTTTATATCTTTGGTAACGGTCAAAAATCTGGTGGTCGGTGTAAACCAAAATTTTATGATCAGAATCTACGAAACCTTCATGAAGTTCAGATTTAAAACTTTTAAATGGCAACTGATTCTCTAATTCTTCAAAAATAGATTCTAATCTCTCTTTCTGTTTATCTGTTGAAAAAGAAATCCATGTTTCAAAGCCTTGTTGCTGTTTTTCTTCTAAATCTTCAATCAGCAACTCAAAATTTTTGTGAAAGGACGGCTGCTGCATCTGCTTGATTTCAATTTGTTCTGAATTGGCAACTTCTATCGGCTGCGAACTGAAATCTATGGTTTTAAATTTTTTATAATCAAATAAAAATTCTTCGTCTGAAATAAATAATTCCTGCGGAGTTCTATGCGAAATATCCTTGCTTAAGGTGTCATATTTCTCCAAAGATTTTTCATAAAAACTTTTGATTTTATTTAAACCTACAACAGCATTTTTAGAAATCACAAAACTGTCTTTCGGCAGAAGCTCCAACAAAGAAACGCGGCTTCCCGAAACTGAAAAATTCATATTCGAAACCAATTGAAAATCTTTCACTTTATCAACAGAAAGCTGAGTTTCTATATCGAATGTTTTTATGTTTTCCACTTCATTTCCAAAGAAGGTAATTCTGTAAGGTTTTTCATTTGAGTACGAAAAAACATCTACAATTCCTCCACGCACAGAAAATTCTCCCGGCTCAGAAACAAAATCTGTCTGCTGAAACTGATAATGCGAAAGCAACTCATCCACAAAATCAAAATCAAGCTGGTCGCCGACTTTTATATGATGAGAAATTGCTTTGAAATCTTCTTTCTTCAAAACCTTTTCCGCCAAAGCTCCCATGTAAGCAACGATGATCTTCGGAGATTTTTCAGAATTTATTTTATTGAGAACATCAGTTCGCAAAACCAAATTGGCATTCTGAGTTTTCTCAACCTGATAAGGTTCAAGATGCGTTGCCGGAAAGTATAAAACCTTTTCCTTTCCCAGCAAATCTTCCATTTCTGTATTAATATATAAAGCTTCTTCTTTATCATCTACAAGATAAAGTATGGTCTTTTTTTGGGTGAGAAAAAGTTCGGCGATAAAAATAGAAACCGAAGAACCTGCACTTCCTTTTACTGAAAGATGTTGATGATTCTCAAATTGTACAAAAATTTCTTTTCCAAATTCTTTTTTAAGAAGATCAGGAAGAAAGCTTTCTTTTATGGTTTTTAAGTGCATAAAAATAATATAGATATAAACGACAAAAGCGATTTCGGGAGAATTCCGAAACCGTTTTAGCATTACAAAGATAATGCTATTTTTTCTTTAAGCTAAATTGAAATATTCAATTCAACATTTATCAACAATAAACCTTTACAAATCACAATTTTTTATTAAAAACCCAAAAAAGAGTTAAAAATAATTCACTTTTTGACATGCGGCACAATGTTTGAAAAGTCTTTTCCCATAAACCGAAATATTAAATATTATGAAAAATGTAATCAAAATTTTAGGCGTTTTTATGCTGGTAATGTTCACAGCAATTTCTTTCACTTCATGCAGTGATGATGACGATCCGGCAAACAACGATTTCTTCGCAGGAACATACAAAGGAAGTATTTCTTACAAAGACGGCTCAACTGACATCTCAACAGATAATGGAAGTGTATTTGTAACGAAAATTGCAAGCGGAACAAAGTATAATTTTGCTTTCTCAAACAGTATTCCTGACTTGAATGGAGTAGAATTTGAGCAACAAGGTGACAACACCTTAGTAAGTGTAGGATCTACTGTAGCATCTTACATCAGAATTGATAATAATGAATTGAAGATTGCTTACGCAAAAGATGGAAAAATCTGGACAGCGAACTGTACAAGATAACAAACTATTCATATATCTGAAACCTGTTTCTCTTTTGGGAAGCAGGTTTTTTCATTTTAAACCCTAATAAACTTAGATCATAATTAATCACAACTTTGCTTTCCTCTAATCAACTTTAATCTTTTTTTAATCTGTAATAAACTTTAGTTAAGTCTATTCAAAAAAGATTTTATATTGAGATTTTCTATAACTTTACTTAAACAAAAAACAATCAATTAGACATGAAAAAATTTCTTACAGCAATGTCAATCATTTTAGGATTAGGACTTGCAACTGCTCAACAAGCTGTTCCTGCGACTAAAAGTACAGCTCAGAAAACCACAAAAACGGTAAAAGCCACAAAAACAGAAGCAGCGAAACCTGCAGCCAAACTCAAAAAAGATGGCACACCAGACAAAAGATTCAAAGAAAATCAAAAATTGAAAAAAGACGGAACGCCTGATAAAAGGTATAAAGCAAACAAATAATCAACATTAAAAAATGTTGTCTTTTCATAATCAAATTTCGAAGAACCGATGAATTTTATTCGTCGGTTTTTTTGTGTTTAATTTTAAAATATTTGACAGAATTCTATAGTTATTTATAAATTTGAACCATGTTAAACTTCTTCAAGAAAAATGCGGCATTGATCTGGGCAAAAAAGCACGTTCAGAAAGCGAATGATTTTAAGCAAAATGCAGAAAAAAATCAAGAGAAACTGCTTTTATCATTGGTGAAAACTGCCGAAAAAACACTTTTTGGAAGAGAACATCAGTTTGAAAACATTGAATCAATAGAAGATTTTCAGAAAAACGTACAAATTGCAGACTACGAAGATCTAAAACCTTATATCGAAAAAGTAAAAAAAGGTCAACGCAATATTCTCTGGACAGACACTCCGGAATATTTTGCTAAAACTTCAGGAACTACTTCAGGATCGAAATACATTCCAATCTCAAAAGAAGGAATGCCGTATCAGGTTGCAGGAGCGCAAAGTGCCTTATTCCATTATATTTCAAAAAAAGGAAATGCAGATTTCGTCAACGGAAAAATGATTTTCCTGCAGGGAAGTCCGGAATTGGAGGAAGTTTTCGGGATTAAAACGGGGCGTCTTTCAGGAATTGTAGCACATCATATTCCGAATTATCTTCAGAAAAACCGTCTTCCAAGCTGGGAAACCAATCTGATGGAAGACTGGGAAGCTAAAGTCGATAAAATCGTTGAAGAAACGGAAAAGGAAAACATGACCTTAATTTCCGGAATACCGCCGTGGCTGATTATGTATTTTGAAAAACTGATTGAGAAAAACGGTAAAAAAATCAAACAGCTTTTCCCAAATCTTCAATTAATCGTAACGGGCGGTGTGAATTACGAACCATATCGTGAAAAGATGGAAGAACTTTTAGGCGGGAAAGTTGACATCGTTCAGACATTTCCTGCTTCGGAAGGATTTTTTGCTTTTCAGGATGATTATACAAAAGAAGGGCTTTTGCTTTTGACCAATCACGGGATTTTCTATGAATTTGTTCCTTTAGAACACTATGGAAAGCCAAATGCACAAAGATTAACTTTAAAAGAAATTGAACTCAATAAAGATTATGCTTTGATTTTAACGACAAATTCGGGATTGTGGGCGTATTCAATTGGTGATGTAGTAAGATTTATTGATAAAAATCCGCACCGGATTTTGGTCAGTGGCAGAACCAAACATTTCACCTCCGCTTTTGGCGAGCATGTGATTGCTTTTGAGGTGGAAGAAGCAATGAAAGCAACAGTTGAGAAATTTCCTGCGCAGATTACAGAATTTCATCTCGCTCCGGAAGTGAATCCGGTAGAAGGATTGCCTTATCACGAATGGTTTATAGAATTCGAAAAGGAACCGGAAAATTTAGACTTATTCAAAACAGAACTTGATGATCAGCTGAGAAAAAGAAATACTTATTATGATGATCTGATAGCTGGAAATATTCTTCAGAAATTAAAGATCACCAAACTTTCAAAAAATGCTTTTCAGGAATATGCAAAATCTGAAGGTAAACTGGGTGGTCAAAATAAAATTCCGAGATTGGCAAATGACAGAAAAATCGCCGATTCATTGAAAATTTATAAAATTTAAGCACATTTTCTCTATTCCGAAAAGATATATTCAAAAAAAATTATAAATTTGGAAAACTAAAATTTAATAATGAAAGCATCTGTACTTTTAAAATCATCTTTACTAACGGGTTTATTTGTCATCTCATCTTGTGCTACCACAAAGTACAGCGAAAACATCTCAACAAATAATTATTCTAACCTTGAAGCAGGAAAAATATATGTTGTAACGCCAAGAGACGGATCTAAAAAACAGACCATTCTTTTCAGAAATTTAAGTGGTGATAATATCATTGGTACTGCCGGAAAAAAAGACAGTACAGAAGTGGTGATTCCTAAATCTAACATCGCATCTGTAAAAGACAGATCAAAAGCGAGAGTTGTAGGCGGAGCTGCTGTGATAGGAGCTGCAGGTGTTGCCGCAATCGTGATCAGCGCATTAAGAGCCGACTAAAATAGATTTTATCTTTCAGAGGATATTTTATTTATCTTTTGAAATCTCAATATAAAGATAGCCCTGAATAAATATTTAGGGCTATTTTTGCGAAATGATTTCTCTTACACCGCTTAAAACCTTAGAAAATATAGAATTCAGAAATCTTCTTACAGGTAGATTTTTTATTGTTTTAGCATTCAGAATGCTTGCCACATTACTCGGATGGTGGGTATATCAATTGACAAAAGACCCTTTTTCTATAGGACTGATAGGGCTTTCAGAGGTAATTCCGGCAGTAAGCTGTGCATTGTACGCAGGTCATGTTATCGATATGAATGAAAAGAAAAAGCTGCTGCTCATCTGCACTTATCTTTATGTTTTTCTTATCGCACTGCTTTTAATTCCGGCATTTTTCAATGTAGAACTTCATTTTTCCGGGCACGAAATTACTTATTTCATCTATGGAGTTATTTTTTTCACAGGAATTGTGAGGGCATTTATAGGTCCTATTGTTCCGTCAATGATTCCGAAAATCGTTCAAAAGGTGAATCTTCCGAGTGCCATAACATTAAATCAGGCAACATTTTTGGTCTCTTCAGTTTGCGGCCATGCTGCAGGAGGATTTTTGATCGGTTTGTTCGGTGTTAAATGGACATTAATTGTGATTATTTCCTTAATATGTGTTGCTTCAATATTTTTCTGGCAGCTTCAAAAACAGTTTTCAGAATATAAAAAAGAAGAAATCAAGGTATTGGAAAGTATGCGTGAAGGAATTTCTTATATTTTTAAAACAAAAGAAATTCTAGGAGCACTTTGTCTGGATATGTTTGCTGTACTTTTCGGTGGTGCGGTAGCCATGATTCCTGTTTTTGCTACAGATATTCTGAAATCCGGCGCTGAAGGTTTCGGATTATTGAATGCTGCTTCAGATATTGGTTCGATGATCATCATTACTACTCTTTCCATTATTCCTTTAAGAAAAAATCAGGGTAAAGTTTTGCTTGCTGTTGTTGCAGGATTTGGGCTTTGTATAATCGGTTTCGGATTGTCACATTATTATTGGCTTTCATTTATGTTTTTGGTTTTAAGCGGAATGCTTGATGGAATATCAGTTGTTATCCGGGGAACTATTGTTCAGTTAAAAACTCCGGATCATATCAGAGGAAGAGTTTTAAGTGTAAATTCCATTTTCATTATGTCAAGTAACGAAATGGGACAATTTGAAAGCGGATTGATGGCAAAACTTTTAGGCGTTGTACGTTCTGTAGTGTTTGGAGGCAGTATGACTTTGCTAATTGCATTAATTGTGGGAACTACTAATCATAAGCTGAGAAAAATGCAATATTAGGAGACAATCAGCGTTGTATTTAAATATATTATAAAAACCTAAACTTAAGGTTATTATTTTTTTTATATTTGTATTAAATATTTTTCGAAAATGAAAAAAACTCTACTCATTTTTTTATTGATTCTATCTCAGGTATTTTCTGCACAGTCAGATTGTCCTACGGCTATTACCGTTTGTGGAAACTCAGGAATATCATATACACCATCGGGTCCGGGAAACATCCTGGAAGATCTTGGCGGATGTCTTACTGATGATGAAAACTTTTCTGTGTGGTATACATTTTCTATCGCTACCGCAGGAACCTTAACTTTTACCATTAATCCAAACGTATTTGCTGACGATTACGATTTCGGAGTTTATGGTCCCAATAAACCTTGCGGAGCTTTAGGTGCGCCGATCAGATGTAACTTTTCAGGAGCTGATGGTCCTACAGGTCTGAATTTAACAACTGTACACCCAACTGTAAACGGACAATGGAGTGGTTTTATGAATGTGCTTCCGGGAGAAGTATATTATCTTGTGGTTGATAACTTCTCAAACAGCCCGAATGGTTTTACACTTACCTGGGGTGGTACTGCAACATTGGCATCACCATTTAATGACCCGGGATTGATTACAAATCCTTTTATTGCTCCGGGATTACCTAATGCAAATCCGAATGACCCGAACGAAGTTGTGGTATGTACCAATCCTGCAATATTTGATTTCAGCACGTTGTCTCCTGGAATTATCAATGGCAATACCAATTTTACTGTTTCTTACCATTATAATACAAATGATCTTTTAACAGGAGACAACCCTATTACGACTCCTGTTGCTGTAAATATTACAGATACTTATTATTACAGTATTACTTACACAGATCCTACAAATCCGAATAATCCTATCAATAAGTGTAAGCAAACCGGTGAATTTAAATTCAAAGACGGGTCTATAGTCGCTACCGATGCCACCCTCACGGAATGTAACAATAACAATGAGGGGACTGCTGTTTTTAACCTGACAACAGCGAATGTCATTAATATTCCGACTGCTACCAAAAAGTATTATCCATCGATGTTTGATTTGAATGCCAATACTAATGAAATAACGAACCCTTATCAGTATTTATCTGCAGGAGGATCCGTTTTTGTTTTGGTAACTTCAGAGTTTGGATGTACAGATATTGCTGAAATTAAACTGAAATTCTTTCCGGTAGTGGTTGTCACAGAAGCAACGCTAAGAGCTTGTTTTATTGAATCAAACCCTTCTACGGGTTCATTTAATTTACCAAATGCTAATGTTACAACCTTGGCAGGAGCTATTAAAAAATATTATCCTTCTGCAACTGATGCAATCAATCAAACTAATGAAATCCCTAGCGCAAACGCCTCCAATTATATTGCGCCAAACGGCGTTGTCTATGTAAGAGTAATAAGTGCAGATGGATGTTATACTGTAGCCAAAATTACGTTAGTGGTAATTCCTCCTGTATATTCTACTGTATTGATTGATAAAGTGATCTGTATTGAAGATAAAACAACATTAGATGCAGGACCGGGATTCACAGGATACGAATGGAGCACCGGAGCAACAACTCAAATCATATCAAATGTTGGGGTGGGTACTTATTGGGTGAAGCTTACAACCGGAGACTGTACTGCAATTCAGAATGTAAAAATATATGCAACAGAACAACCTGTAGTTTCAAGCATTGACATTAGCAACAATTCTGTTACTGTTAATGTATTAGGAGGAACACCTGCTTATCAGTATTCACTGGATAATGTACATTGGCAGGACTCTAATGTATTTACAGACCTTACAAGAGGTGACTATACAGTTTATGTAAAAGATTCGTACGACTGTAATCCGATGGAAGTGAATTTTGTAGTACCAAACATCATCAATGTAATCACACCAAATGGAGACGGCGTAAATGATGTTATTGACTACTCTGCTTTAGGAAACAGGTCTAATTTAGTATTAACTATTTTTGACAGATACGGAACTAAAATTCATCAGGCAGACAAATCAAATAACTACACGTGGAACGGTACTGTAGCCGGTAAAAAAATCCCTACCGGAACATATTGGTACTCTGTCACCTGGAACGAAAACAACAAAAATAAAACACCTATCAAATTCTCAGGATGGGTAATGGTAAAAAACAGAGACTAATTTCTGTAATAATAACAGTAAAGAAATCGCTTGAGTGCGATTTCTTTACATTTTAGGCCTAAATGCATTATTTTTTTTAAATTTGCTTTAAATTCATTTCACATGAAAAAATTACTACTCTTTTTTGTTTTAATAATATCGCAGTTATTTTACTCGCAATCTGACTGTATTTCAGCGATTCCTGTATGTGGAAACTCTGGCTTTTCATATAATTCGCAAGATGATGGAAATATTGCTGAAGAGCTTGGCGGATGTTTGTCAACTGATGAAAGATATACAGTTTGGTATACCTTTACTATTGCCACTTCAGGAACTTTAACTTTTACTATTGACCCTGTTGTATTTGCAGATGACTACGATTTTGGTGTATATGGACCAAATTTAACATGCACCACTTTAGGAAACCCAATCAGATGTAATTATTCAGGAGCCGATGGACCGACTGGACTTTCATTAACATCAACTGACCCTAACGGTGGTACATTTGGGCAGTGGAGTAGCTTTATGGATGTAGTAGCAGGTCAGACTTATTATCTGGTTATTGATAACTTTTCTCAGTCGCAAACTGGTTTTTCGTTAAATTGGGGAGGAACTGCTACTCTGACTTCTGCTTTTAATAATCCTGCACTTACTCCAAACCCTTTCATTCCTCCTGGTACACCAAGTGCTACTCCTGGTGCTCCTAATGAAATATTAAAATGTGCATTACCAATGCAGTTTGATTTTACAACTCTTTCTGCAGGTATTATCAATGGAAATCCTAATTTCACCGTTACTTACCATGATACTGAAAATAATGCCATCACAGGAAATTCACCAATTACGACCGCACTTGTAAATGGAACGACAATTTATTACTATAGATTAAAATACACAGATCCCGCAAATCCCACCAACCCAATAAACGGGTGTTTCCAATTAGGTGAATTTAAGTTTAGGCAGGGTAATATTGTTGCAAGTAACGCTACAATTTTGGCATGTAATAATAATGGTGAAGGTTCAGGAACATTTAATCTGACCACAGCACCTGTTTTCGCAGATGCAACAGCTACTAAAAAATATTATACCTCATTAGCTGATCTTAATGCCAATATCAATGCAATTACAAATCCAACGGCTTACGTATCTTCAGCACCAAAAACTATTTACGTAAAAGTGACTTCTGTAGAAGGTTGTTCAGATGATTCTGAGATTACTTTAAATTATTATCCTGTAGTTGTTGTAACACCAGTTACCTTAGAATCTTGTTATATCGAAAATGCAATCACAACTGCAGCGTTTGACTTAACTTCAGCAAATGTCACTACACAGACCGGTATGACAAAAAGATTCTTTAAAACTCAGGCAAATGCGTTGGCGGGAACTAATGAGATATTGAATCCTACAATCTATATTACTGAGACAAGTGAAGTATATGTAAGAGTAACCAGCGACGATGGATGTTATGCAATAACAAAAATTACCCTCAAAGTTTTACCTCCTGTAAAATCTACAGTTCTAAAAGATAAAACAATCTGTATTGAAGACAGAGCCACTCTTGACGCAGGACCAGGATTCGACGGATACGAGTGGAGCACAGGTGCAACGACACAAACTATTCAAGGCGTACCTGTTGGTGCTTACTGGGTAAAATTAAAAACAGGTAAATGCTTCACATTGCAACAGGTAAATATTTATGCAGCACAACAGCCGGTAATTGCTAGTCTAGATATTACAAACAATACAATCACGGTGAATGCTTCAGGCGGAACAGCTCCTTACCAATATTCATTGGATGGTCTTACATGGCAAGACTCAAATGTATTCAATAACCTTCCAAGAGGTGAAAACAAGATCTACTTAAAAGACTCTTTTGACTGTAATCCTATTTTAGTTCAGGTAACAATTCCGAATCTGGTAAATGCCATCACTCCAAACGGAGATAATGTAAATGATGAGGTAGATTACTCAGCCTTAGCTTACAAAAAAGATTTGATCTTCACAGTTTATAACAGATACGGAAACAAAATTTACGAGTCTGATAAAATGAGAAATTATAAATGGAACGGAACTTCAGGCGGTAAGAAAATCGTTACGGGAACGTACTGGTACACCATTTCATGGACTGAAACCGATGCAAACAGTACCCAGACAAAATACAGCGGATGGATATTGGTAAAAAACAGAGAATAAACTAATTTTCACAATATTTAAAATCACCTCAGAAATGGGGTGATTTTTTTATTAACATCGCTCAACAACCTTTAATATTGTGATTTTATAAGTTATCAACAATAAATATTAATTACTCACTTCAAAATTATTTTTTTAAATAAACTATATTTGCAGCATGGCGCAGAAAGAAACATTATCATCTCTTACACAAGGAAACTTTGCCAGAGAATTGTCGATTGCAGATGGAAAAATGCCCCCCAATGCAGTAGATTTTGAAAGATTGGTTATCGGTACTTTTTTAATTGATAAAAAAGGGCTTGATCACTCTATTGACCTTTTGACACCCGAAGTTTTTTATGATCCGAGACACTCGGTGATATTTGAAGTTATTCTAAAACTGTACGAAGGAAACAGTCCTGTTGATTTGATGACCGTTATTCAGGAACTTAGAAAAACTGATAAATTAAGTTCTGCAGGTGGTGATCACTATATTATTGAACTGACAATGGGTGTGAGTTCTTCTGCCCACATCGAATATCACGTTCGTGTCATCTTAGAAAAATATATCCTGAGAAGTTTAATCAATGTTTCAGCTAACGTTATTGATACTTCTTATAAAGAATCTACGGACGTTTTTGAACTTTTAGATAAAGCTGAACAGTCATTTTTCGAAATCACCAACGGAACCATTAAAAAAGGATTTGATACCGCAAATACACTTGTAAAACAAGCTATTGATACGATTAAATCTTTAAAAGACAAAGAAGGAATCTCCGGAGTTCCTTCAGGATTTACCGATGTTGATAAAGAAACCGGAGGCTGGCAAAATTCAGATTTAATTATCATTGCAGCACGTCCAGCAATGGGAAAAACTGCATTTTTGCTTTCTATGGCAAGAAATATTGCTGTGGGTCATAAGATTCCGATGGCTTTATTCTCTCTCGAGATGGCATCTGTACAGCTGATCACAAGGATGATTGCTTCTGAAACCAAAATTTCTTCAGAAAAACTCAGAAAAGGACAAATGAGCGATGAAGAATGGCAACGACTGTTCTCCAACGTTTCAGAACTGGAAAATGCTCCTTTATATATCGACGAAACTCCTTCCCTTTCGATTTTCGACTTCCGTGCGAAATGTCGAAGACTGGTAATGCAGCATGGGGTAAGAATCATCATGGTCGATTATCTCCAGCTGATGACTGCAAGCAGCGGTGGAAAAGGAGGCGGAAACCGTGAACAGGAAATCGCAATGATCTCACGTTCTTTAAAAGCAATCGCAAAAGAATTGAATGTTCCCGTAATTGCACTTTCCCAGCTATCGAGAACTGTAGAAACCCGTCCCGGAAAAAGACCTCAGCTTTCAGATTTGAGGGAATCGGGAGCGATTGAGCAGGATGCGGATATTGTATCGTTTATCTTCAGACCAGAATATTATAAAATTGCCGTTTGGGACAACGATGAAGAAGGACAGGAATCTTCTACTGAAAACCAGGCAGAACTTATCATAGCAAAACACAGGAATGGTGCAACAGCCGATGTGAGACTTTCATTCATGAAGCATTTTGCGAAATTTGGTGATCTTGATTTATACGGAAACAACGATTACGGATATCCTTCAGGTGGTAACCAATCCCCTGAACCGAGCGGTTTTGAAAAAATAAAAACTACAATCCAGCCTGGGGCAGCATTTGACTTGCCGGATAATTCTAAAGTTTCAGGCTCTTCGATGAATGATCTTGATGATGAAGATGATTTTCCTTTCTAAATTGAGACTCAGGTTGAGGCTTAGGCTTTATTAAACTTGAATTATATAATTTTTATTTAAACTAAACCTTAGCCCAAAAATAAATATCTTGAGAATCGAAATCTATACAGACGGTGCATGTAGCGGGAATCCCGGTAAAGGAGGCTACGGAATCCTGATGAAAGTTCCCGAGAAAAATTATCAGAAAACTTTCTCAAAAGGTTTCAGAAAAACCACCAACAACAGGATGGAACTTTTGGCTGTTATTACTGCTTTGGAAAAACTTAAATCTACAGAAAATGACATTCATGTTTTCACAGACAGCAAATATGTTTCAGATGCCATCAACCAAAACTGGATTGCCGGATGGATAAAAAGAGGCTGGAAAAACGTAAAAAATCCTGATCTGTGGAAACGTTTTATTGTCCTTTTTAACCAACATCAGCCAAAAATGCATTGGGTAAAAGGTCACGCAGGCCACTTCGAGAACGAACTCTGCGACAAATTAGCTGTCGCAGCAGCCAATGCTCCCAATCTCGAAATCGATTCTTATTTTGAGAATATTGACAGTAATTCTTTATTTTAATAGATAAATTTTGAATCATTCTAATTTCAGATTAATTATTTTAGTTATTCTTTTACAAATTGCAATATATTTTACCATTTAGCTATATTTTTTTACAAAATTAACATTATATTTATATTTATTGATTAGGATTTAATACCTTTACACGTCTAATAATAAAGTATAATGATCAATGAATAAAAATCTACTGTTTTATTTTTCCTTACTTCTTTTTTGTCTTTCCGGAAAACTCAGTTCACAAACATATCAGCTCACAGGAAATCCAGTAACAACTACAGGATGGACGATGGTTGCGCCAACAGTTGTGAATACCGATTTCGTTCAGCTTACTCCAGATACGAATAACCAATCCGGATCAATCAGACTGAATGACCCGATCAACCTGAAATTCTGCGATAAATGGAGAGTAGAATTTGATTTCAGGATGGATTCTAACCAAACCGCAAATGGTGATGGTCTTGCATTCTGGTATTTGGCAAATCCACCGGTGGCAAGTGTTTTAGGATCCGGACTTGGAGTTTCTCAAAATGCAGTTGGTTTTATTGCTGGTTTTGACACTTACAATAATACCACAACGGCGGTAATGAGTAAGGTACACGTTGCCTACGGACAGGTAGTGAATACTACTGACACCAATAATGTAGAGTTTTTCAATGTTGCCGGAAGTTCTTTCCATTCACCGGACATGAATACGACTCTGCCGTTTCAGGGGCCTACTTACAAACACGTTGAAGTAAACGCACAGGTAGATCCGGCAATTCCTGCCAACTGGATTGTACAGATAAAAATCGACGGTACCGTAATTTGCAATCAGTCTTTTGCACCTTCAGGCGCAGCAGCTGCAATGACGGTGGGATATTTTGGTTTTTCAGCTTCTACCGGAGGAAACAGATCAAGACATTCTATTAAAAATGTAAAAATCTACACAGACAAAGTAAGCATTTTACAACCTTCCGCTACACAAACATATTGCCCGAATCCTACAACCGGACTTGCAAATGCAAATTTAACTTTATTTAATCCGCAATTTGTAGCTACTCCTGCCAATTATACATTCACGTACGCTGTGGGAGGCACAACGATTACCAATCCTACAAATTATCAGTTCAGCACAAATACAACAGTAAATGTATTTATTAAGGACAATGCCGGAATATTATGCGATAATCCTGACGGACAGATTCAGCTTTCGTTATCACCATTTACGGCAACCAACAGAACGATTTCTGAATGTAATAACAATAATGCGACAACAGCAACATTTAATCTTACAACAGCGAATGTAAGTACAGTTCCGGGTATTACTAAAAAATATTTCAGAACAATGGTAGATCTCAACGCAGGAACCAATGAAATTACCAATCCTGCCACCTTTATCTCCGGACCTACAATTGTTTATGTAAAAGTAACTACTCCTCAAGGATGTACCGGTACTGCACAAATAACATTAAATTTCCTTCCACTCCCTGTAGTTACGGATGGCACTTTAGAATCTTGTTCTATTGACGTAACTCCAACATTAGGCTTATTTAATTTAACCTCAGCAAACATAACTTCAGAAACGGATATAACTAAAAAATTCTACACTACTCTAGCTAATGCTTTAGCCGGAACCAATGAGATCGTAAATCCTATTGCATATATTTCTGTCAATACAGAAGTTTTTGTAAAAGTTACCGCAATCAGCGGCTGTTTCATTATCAAAAAGATCACACTGAAAGTAATTCCTCCTGTAAAATCAACAGTTTTAAAGGATAAAATTATCTGTATTGACGACAGAACAACATTAGACGCAGGAGCCGGTTTTGATGGCTACGAATGGAGCACTGGTGCAACCACTCAATCAATACAAGGTGTTCCGGTAGGATTGTATTGGGTAAGATTAAAAACAGGAAACTGTTATACGACTCAAAGTGTAACTGTAAAAGCCGCTTCAAACCCCGTTATTGCAAGTCTGGACATCACCAATAACACTATAACTGTAAACGTAAATGGAGGAACAGCACCTTATCAGTATTCTTTAGATGGAATTAAATGGCAGGATTCTAATGTTTTCACAGGATTACCGAGAGGCGAAAATAAAATTTTTGTAAAAGATTCTTACAATTGCGAACCTATCGAGGTACAGGTTACTGTTCCTAATCTTCTGAATGCGATTACTCCAAACGGGGATAATATAAATGATTTTATCGACTACACTGCTTTAGCATACAAGAAAAACTTGGTGTTCACAGTGTATGACAGATACGGAAATAAAAAATTCGAAGCTGACAAAATGAGAAACTTCAAATGGGACGGAACTTCCGGTGGAAAGAAAATCCCAACAGGAACTTACTGGTTCAGTATCACATGGAACGAAAACGATAAAAACAACACCCAAACAAAATACAATGGCTGGGTACTTGTAAAAAACAGAGAATAAACAACTGAAAAAAATCACTCCTCATCTGGAGTGATTTTTTGTTACAATCAATGCGGATAAAAAAAATTAATACAAACAGCGATTTATAGAGAATTTTATACAAAACAACAAACATAAAAACAAAATTTATAAATTATTTCAAGTTTTTTGAAATTATTGATAATTGCAATTCACTTTTAATAAATTTCACACAAAATAAACTAAAGTCTCACCCATAAAACCAATCAAATAAAATGAAGAAAACACTACTATTTTATTTTTCTGCACTCCTTTTATTTTTCTTTCAGAATACTTCTGCTCAGACATACCAACTCACAGGAAACCCTGTTAATACAACAGGATGGGACATTGTACCTTCTGCTGCGGTAAGCGGGGATTTTATACAACTGACTGCTGACCAGACCAGTCAGTTCGGAGCTATAAAACTTTCAAATCCTATTAACTTAAAATACTGTGACAAATGGAAAGTTGAGTTTGACTTCAGAATCGACGGAAACGGAACCACAGCATACGGAAGAGGTGACGGTTTAACCTTCTGGTATCTTTCAAACCCGCCAACCGCCTTTACAACAGGAGGAGGATTGGGAATTCCGGCAAACGCAAACGGATTAATGGTTGCCTTCGATATTTTCAACAATTCTACAGAAGGACAAATGAGCAAGGTGCATCTCTTGTACGGAACAAACAATGTTCCTGCAGGAAATCCTAATATAGAATACAATGTAGCAGCAGGAAGTTCATTTCATTCCCCGGATTTACAGGCTACACAACCATTTGTAGGAGCTACTTACAAACACGTTGAAGTAAACGGGCAAGTTGATCCCGCCAACCCGGTTAACTGGATTATTCAAATCAAAATAGACGGCGTAGTAATCACCAATCAGTCTTTTGCCCCTTCAGGTGGAGCCATCGGAATGACTACAGGATATTTCGGATTTTCATCAGGAACCGGAGCAGCGAGCGCAAGGCATTCCATTAAAAATGCAAAAATTTTCATTGATAAAGTTCCTATCTTACAAAATACAATCACCCCGTTTGTATGCAACAACCCTTCTACAGGAAACGGCTTTGTTGATTTAACATCTTATGCAACTCAATTTGTAAACAATCCTGCCAATTACATCATCACTTATTATGTTTTGGGAAGCTCTACACCAATTGCGACTCCCACCAATTTTCAATATACGGGAAATACCACCATTACGGTTGTTATCAAAGATCCGTCATCAACTTTATGTGATAATGGTGATGCCAGAATTATTTTAAATCCAAGTCCGTTTGAAGCAACCGATGCATCTCTCACTGAATGCAATAACAACAATGCCGGTGTTGGTATATTTAATCTAAATGACGCTGCAGTAACAACATTGGCCGGAGTGACTAAACAATACTACCCAACTCTTGCAGACTTAAATGCAGGAACCAACCAGATTATGAACTTTGGAGCTTTTCCTGCAGCACAGGGAACGACCATTCATGTAAAAGTGACAACTGCACAAGGTTGTGTTGACAATGCAATTATCACCCTCAACACATCTCCGGTTGTAGTTGTAAACGATGCAACATTGAGAGCCTGTTCAGAACCTACCAACCCTTCAGTCGGAATATTTAACCTGATCAATGCAAACGTAACCGCACAGGCAGGAACCACAAAAAAATACTACCCTTCCTTAACAGACGCACTGAACGGAACAAACGAAATCAACAATCCCGCAACATACACCGCTCCGAATGGTTTTATATACATCAGTGTCTTCAATGCAGCCGGATGTTTTACCATTGCTAAAGTGACATTAATCGTAATTCCGCCAGTCTATTCTACGGTTTTGGTTGATAAAGTAATTTGTATTGAAGACAAAACGACTTTAGATGCAGGAGCAGGATTTTCAGGATACGAATGGAGCACAGGAGCAACCACTCAGGTCATCACCGATGTTGGAGTAGGAACATATTGGGTTAAATTAAAAACCGGAGACTGTACAGTGAAACAGGCGGTAAAAGTGTACGCTTCAGAACAACCTGTTATAACTTATATTGACATTTCAAACACAACAATTACCGTCAACGTAAACGGCGGAACTCCCGCATACCAATATTCTATGGACAATGTTCATTGGCAGGATTCTAACGTATTTACCGAAATTTCGAGAGGTTTACATAAAATCTATGTGAGAGATTCTTACAAGTGCGAACCGATTGAAGTGAATATTACCGTACCGAATCTTATCAACGTTATCACACCCAACGGAGACGGTCAAAATGATTTCATCGATTATTCTGCGTTAGCAGGAAAATTAGATTTAACATTCAATGTATACGACAGATACGGATCTAAACTTCATCAAGGTGACAAAACAAACAGATACATCTGGGATGGAACAGCCAACGGACGAAAAGTTCCTACAGGGAGCTACTGGTATTCTGTAACGTGGAACGAAAACAACAAAAACAAAACTCCGATCAAATTCTCCGGTTGGATTATGGTAAAAAACAGAGACTAATTTTTTATATTTTAATTATATTGTAACCGCTCCCCTTAAAAGGAGTGGTTTTTTATTTGGGAAATTTTAAAACAGATATTTCGGCACAAAACTGCCTTTATTCATATTCAATTCTTAAATTTGTCTTATGAATTATTTGGAGGCTTTAAGCAGAAGATATTCTGTGAAAAAATTTAACCCCGAAATTACTATTCCGCAGGAAACGCTTCTCAACATTCTTGAGTCGGGAAAACTGGCGGCAAGTTCTCTGGGTTTACAACCTTACAAAATTCTGATCATCGAAAGCAAAGAGATGAAAGAAAAACTCATTCCCGCTTTCTATAATCCTTCACAAATATCTACATGCTCTCATCTTATTGTAATTGTTTCAAAGAAAGTAATTGAAGAAAATTATATTCACGGATATTTCAACCACATTTCAGAAGTGAGAGATGTTCCGTTGGAAAACCTGAATCTATTTAAGAAAAGCATCAATCAGCATATTACTCAAAAAACCCAGGACGAAATTTTCAATTGGGCAGAGAAGCAGTCTTATATTGTTCTGGCTAATTTAATGTATGCAGCAGCAATTGAAAATATCGATACGTGTCCGATGGAAGGCTTCAGACCAGATCTCATCGAAGAAATTTTAAATATAGATACCGAAAAGGAAAAAGTGACAGTAACCCTTGCTTTAGGCTACCGATCTGAAGAAGATCAGTTCCAGCACATGAAAAAAGTAAGAAAACCAAACGAAAAATTGTTTAAATTTATGTAATTATTTAGACAATTGTCTTAAAGCAAGAATATGATAAAAGCGGATGTATTAGTAATTGGTTCCGGAATTTCCGGACTTTCTTATGCCATAAAAGTTTCAGAACAGCTTCCCGATGCCAAAATAATCATTGTAACAAAATCTGACGAAGACGAAAGCAACACAAAATATGCTCAAGGAGGTTTAGCCGTTGTTACAGATTCTAAAAATGATAATTTTGAAAAACACATCGAAGATACCATGCGTGCCGGAGACGGCGAAAACAAACGGAATGTTGTGGAAATGGTAGTAAGAGAAGCGCCCGCAAGATTTAATGAAATCGTGGAATGGGGAGCTAATTTTGATATGAAAAACGGCGAATTTGCACTGGGAAGAGAAGGCGGTCACACCGAAAACAGAATTGTACACCATAAAGACATCACCGGTTTTGAGATTGAAAGAGCCTTATTGGAAACCGCAAAAAGCAGCCCGAATATTGAAATTCTTGATCATCACTATGTCATCGATATTATCACCCAACACCACGTTCCCGGAAAGGAATTGAATGAGGGAGAAATCAATTGTTATGGTGCCTATATTTTAGATGAAAAATCTAAAACAATCAAAAAAATCACTTCGAAGATCACTTTAGCTGCTACAGGAGGAGCGGGTCATGTTTATAAAAACACCACAAACCCTGTCATTGCAACCGGAGACGGAATCGCTTTCGTTGCCCGTGCAAAAGGAAAAGTGACCAATATGCAGTATTATCAGTTTCACCCCACCGCGTTGTACAGCAAGCTTGACGGAATGTTGTTTTTGATTTCCGAAGCAGTACGTGGAGACGGTGCAAAACTGAGGACAAAAAAAGGTGAAAAATTCATGCAGAAATATGACGAACGTGAAGAATTAGCCTCAAGAGATATTGTTGCAAGAGCCATTGACGCAGAAATGAAAGTTACCGGAGACGAATTCGTAGGGTTGGATTGCAGAGATATGAATCGTGATAAATTTCTGGAACATTTTCCTAATATCTATAAAAAATGTAAAGACGAAGGAATCGATCCTTTTACTCAGCTGATTCCGGTTGTCCCGGCATGTCATTATTTAATGGGCGGAATTGAAGTGGATAAAGACGGACAATCTTCTCTCAACAATTTGTTTGCCGTAGGAGAATGTACCAATTCCGGGCTTCACGGAGCCAACAGATTGGCTTCAAATTCTCTTTTGGAAGGCTTGGTTTTTGGTCATAACGCTGCAATGAAAACCGTGGAACTGCTCAAAGAAAACAATTTCAATTTTGATGATTTAAAAGCCGTTCCGGAATGGAACGAGGAAGGCATGAAAATTATTGACGAAATGGTGATTGTTTCTTACCTCAGAAAACAGCTTCAGGAAATGATGAGTGATCTCGTGGGAATTGTAAGAAGCAACAGACGTCTGAAAATGGCGCTGCAAAAACATCAGGAAATCGCTGCCGCTGTTGACGAAATCTACCACTACTCTATTCTTTCGCCGCAACTTTCAGAATTAAGAAATCTTACAACAGTTGCACACCTCATCATCACCCAATCGATGGAAATGACAAAAAACAAAGGCGCATTTTACAATAAGGATTTAGTTCAGGCATAATTGATTATTAAAAGAAACAATGAAAAGACCCAACTACGCAACCGATAAAGTTTTAAAGCAGTTTATCAAAAACGCTTTGGAAGAAGACATTCAGGACGGAGATCACTCTACTTTGTCTACAATCCCAAAAGATCTAGAGCAGAGCGCAAAACTACTGGTAAAGGAAAACTGTATTTTGGCGGGAGTTGAACTGGCTGAAATTATTTTTAAAACTTTTGATAAAAATTTAAAAATAGAAAGATTCATCAAAGACGGCGAAACAGCTAAGGTTGGCGACGTAGCTTTTATCGTAACCGGAAGTGCAAGATCTATTTTATCGACCGAAAGGTTGGTTTTAAACTGCATGCAACGAATGAGCGGTATAGCAACACTTACCCAAGATTGGGATTCAAGATTAATTGGCTCTAAAACAAAGCTTTTAGACACCAGAAAAACAACGCCTAATTTCAGGGTTTGCGAAAAATGGGCAGTTGCCATCGGTGGCGGAACCAATCACAGATACGGCTTGTACGACATGATTATGTTGAAAGATAACCATATTGACTATAACGGAAGCATTACTAATGCTGTAAAAATGGCGAAAGATTATATAAAAAAGTCAAAGAAAAAACTTAAAATAGAAGTTGAAACCCGAAATCTTGAAGAAGTACAGGAGGCCATTAAGGCAAAAGTCGACAGGATCATGCTCGATAATATGGATGTTGATACAATGAAAAAGGCTGTCAAACTGATCAACGGGTCTTGTGAAAGTGAGGCTTCAGGAGGAATTACAAGAGATCAGTTAAAAGAAATTGCTACAACGGGAGTCACATTTATTTCTGCCGGAGCCCTTACACATTCTGCTAAAAATATTGATTTAAGTTTAAAAGCTGTTATGTAAAACATTACATATTTAATAAAAACACGCACCATTTGTTAAAAATTAAATAATATGATTTTTTTCACGTTAAAATTCATATTTTTATATTCAACTGAAAAACAGTAAGTTAATCATTATTAAGACTGATTAAAAATTAACATTAAGTTAATAATAGTTAAAATTTATTTGTCGAATTTTGCAGTAAATTTAATTCTAACTATTACTTACGATTATGAAATTAATCAACAAATCGATGCTAACTGTGATGATCACACTTTCTACAGCTAGTGTTTATTATGCACAACAGACTCAAGACACGATTGGCACAAGATCAAAAGATATTGAGCAAGTTGTACTAACAGGTGTTGCCGATCTTGCAAAAGACAGAAAAACTCCTGTTGCTGTTTCTACTATTAAAGAAGCACAAATTGTTGAAAGATTGGGAAATCAAGAATTTCCTGAAATTTTGAAATCCACGCCATCAATCTATTCAGCTAAAGGCGGTGGAGGATTTGGTGATGGTCGTATGAACATCCGTGGTTTCGACACAAACAATACTGCAGTAATGGTCAACGGTGTACCTGTAAATGGTATGGAAGACGGCGCTGTATATTGGAGTAACTGGTTAGGTCTTTCAGACGTAACTTCAGCAATGCAGGTTCAGAGAGGTTTAGGTTCTTCAAAATTAGCAATTGCTTCTGTAGGAGGAACTGTAAACATCATAACAAGAGCTGCTGACAAGAAAAGAGAAGGAAATGTAATGCTTGGTGTAGGTAATGACGGTTACCTAAAAACTTTGTTCTCATATAATACTGGTAAATCAGCTAAAGGTTGGTCTACTTCATTCTTAATGGCTAGAACTGCAGGGTCAACTTATATTGACGGTTCAGAATTCGAAGCTTATAATTATTATTTTGCTTTAGGTTACCAGCCAAATGAAAAGCACGATTTCCAATTTACCTTTACAGGATCTCCTCAGAAACACATGCAGAACTTCCAAAGTTCAATTGCAAACTTCATTAAATATGGAAATGGTGTAGACGAACCAAACAGAAGATATAACTCTAACTGGGGTTACTTGAACGACGAAGTAATGTCTCAGTCTATCAACTTCTACAGCAAGCCTGTAGCATCAGTTAACTGGGACTGGAAAATCTCTGAGAGATCAAAATTATCTTCAGTTCTTTACGGATCTTGGGGTAGAGGCGGTGGTACCGGAGTTATCGGAAGTATTAACGGTACAAGCATCAACAGCCTTCCTAAAACTGCAGATGGACTAATTAGATTCGATGATATTCAAGCTTGGAATCAAGGACAAAATGTAATTTGGAATCCTGCTGTAGCCAATAATACCGGTATCAATAAAATAAATGCAACACCAGGTGTAGTTACAAGAACTAATGGCCTTGCAAGAAGAGCAAGTATCAACTCCCATGACTGGTATGGATTACTATCTAATTATCAGCATAAAATTAACGAAAACTGGAACTTCTCAGGTGGTATTGACTTAAGATATTACTACGGTTACCATCCAGGTGTATTGACAGACCTTTGGGGCAACACAAAGTATATCGAGAAAGATAACATGAATATCCCTGGAGGATATGATGTAACTTTAGTACAGAATGCAGCTCCGTCAGCGAATCCTTTTGTAAAATCTGTAAAAGATAAAAATCAAATTGTTTACAGAAACTATGATGGTGAAGTACTTTGGGGTGGACTTTTCGGACAACTTGAATATTCAAATGATAAAATCTCAGCATTTATTCAGGGTTCAGTTTCAGAACAAGGTTATAAAAGAATCGACAATTGGATCATTGATGGTGTAACGGTACAGCAAGGTCAAACAGTTAATACCAAGACAGATACAAAATTCCTTTTTGGATTTAATGCAAAAGCTGGTATTAACTATAATATTAACGAGCAGCACAATGTATTTGCTAACGTTGGATATTATGAAAAACAACCTTTATTTAATTCTGTTTACAACTCACCTCTTGCTCCAGCTTCAGGAAACAATCAAGCAATCAACACTAATGACGGAAGAGCAACCGGAAATCAGCAAATTGTGAACCCGTTATTAACTAATGAGAAAATTGCTTCAGCAGAATTAGGGTATGGTTTCAGAAGTGGAATCTTCAACGCTAATGTAAATGCTTATTACACTTCTTGGAAAGACAGATATCAGAGATTCACAGGGCTTACCGTTCCAAATCCTGCAGGAGGAAACTACAATAGACCTTACGCAAACCTAACAGGTATTCACGAAATACACATGGGAATAGAATTTGAAGGTACAATAAAAGCTACAGATTATTTGTCTTTCAACGCAATGTTCTCTATCGGAGATTGGAAATACAAGGGTAATGCAACAGGAACCCTGTATGATGAAAATGGAACACCTATCTCATTAAATGGTAAAACTGATGTAGAATTCGCATTAGATAAAGTAAAAATTTCAGATGCTGCTCAAACTACCGCTGCTTTAGGATTTACCCTAAAACCAGTTAAAGACTTAAGCATATTTGCTAGCTGGAATTATTACGATAACTATTATGGATTAATCAATTTCAGTGACATATATGTTCAGCCTAATGGAAACATTAGTAATAATGGAAAAAAAGGAGCTTTAGAATATCCTAGCTACAATTTGTTTGATGTAGGTTTATCTTATTCATTCAAAGTAGGTAACGGACAGAGATTGGTATTAACAGGTAACGTATACAACTTACTTGACACTACTTACATCTCTGATGGTAAATCTTCTACTCACGTGAAAGATGTCGCAGATTTCAAAACTTCTAGCAATACTGACGCACAAGCACAGGCATTGTATAATACTTATATCAACAATCCTTTGAATTTCTACAAAGGACTTGATACAAGCAACACTGTTTACTTCGGTTTCGGTAGAACTTGGGCAGCTTCAGTTGCATTTAAATTCTAATAATTTAAAACTTATTAAATACCAAATCCCGGCTTTATAGCTGGGATTTCTTTATATTTGTACACTTAATAAACAGAAAAAATAGAAGTATGGATCTTTACAAAATTTTACTAAGCGCCCACAAAGGTTTTGCCTATCTGGAACTCGCTTTAACCTCTTTATTTATTATTGCACTTTTAACCGTAATGTTCGGGTACAGTGGTAAAGTAAATAAGTTTCTGAAAAAAACGACATTATTTACAATGATCTTTTTCCACGTTCAATTTCTCATCGGTATCATCATGTTGATCATGAATTTTACAAAAGGTTTGGATATGGGATCAGTAATGAAAAATGCTGACTTAAGATTTCAGTATGTAGAACATCCTTTTTCAATGCTGATCGCTGCGGTTTTGATGACGATCATCAATAAAAAAGTAAAATCTAAGGACACTATTTCTTTAGGAATTGTGATCATGGGATTGATCGCAGTAGGCTTATTTGCATTTGCATTTCCATGGACAAGAGTCTTTGGAGCTTAATTATATATTAACTTAATTTTTTTTAAACAACAATGAAAGTAGCTGTAGTAGGTTCAACAGGAATGGTTGGACAAGTGATGCTTAAAGTTCTCGAAGAGAGAAATTTCCCTGTAACAGAATTAATTCCGGTAGCTTCGGAAAGATCTATTGGTAAACAGGTGAAGTATAAACAGGTAGATTATACTATCGTAAGCATCGAAGACGCTATAGCTGCCAAACCTGATATCGCAATCTTCTCTGCAGGTGGTTCAACTTCTTTAGAGTACGCACCAAAATTTGCCGAAGCAGGGATTACCGTTATCGATAATTCTTCTGCATGGAGAATGGATCCAACTAAGAAATTAGTTGTTCCCGAAATCAATGCAGATGTTTTGACCAAAGAAGATAAGATTATTGCAAATCCAAACTGTTCTACCATTCAGTTGGTCATGGTTTTAGGTCCGTTGAATAAAAAATATGATTTAAAAAGAGTCGTTGTTTCTACTTATCAGTCCGTAACAGGAACAGGTAAAGCAGCCGTTGATCAGTTGAATGCTGAAATTAACGGAGACGATTCTGTTGCTAAAGTTTATCCTTACCAAATCTTCAAAAATGCATTGCCACACTGCGATGTATTTTCTGATGACGATTATACAAAAGAAGAAATTAAATTGATGAAAGAGCCTAAAAAGATTTTGGGTGACGACACATTCAATTTAACGGCAACTGCAGTAAGAGTTCCGGTGCAGGGAGGTCACTCTGAAAGTGTCAACATCGAATTTGAAAACGAATTTGAGCTAGACGAAGTAAGAAAAATCTTATCAGAAACTCCGGGAGTCATCGTGATGGACAACGTAAAAAACAACGAATATCCGATGCCGCTCTATTCAGAAGGGAAAGACGAGGTTTTTGTGGGAAGGATCAGACGAGATCTCTCACAACCGAAAGCACTTAACCTCTGGATCGTAGCAGACAATCTGCGAAAAGGCGCTGCAACCAACGCAGTACAGATCGCAGAATACTTAGTAGCAAACAACTTAGTATAAACTAACAAAAAGAAAAGAGTCTCCAAAAGAGATTCTTTTTTTTATCGAATAATCATTTAGTTGATTAGCTTTGGTTGTTAATTGTAAACTTTAATAAGTCCCAAAGGGACGGCTTTATAAAGGATAGGACAAAATCCTATCAAAAATATACAATAAGATAACCGTTCAAAAAGAACTGCTGAAATTCAAGACTGAAAAAATGCCAACAAAAAATACCAATAAAGATAAAATAGGTTTCCAAAAACTCATTGCCGTTTTCGGAATTATTTTATTTATCGGAAAAATCATTGCGTGGAAGCTTACCAACTCCGATGCCGTTTTTTCAGACGCCATGGAAAGCATCGTGAATGTCATCAGTGCTTTTATGGGATTGTATTCTCTGCATTTAGCCTCAAAACCGAAAGACGAAGATCATCCTTACGGTCACGGGAAAGTAGAGTTCGTTACTGCAGGAATTGAAGGAGCCCTCATTGCCATTGCCGGAATTATGATCATTTATGAAGGCATCAACAGTTTGGTCACAGGAAAAGTTTTACAGGAGCTCGATTGGGGAATTGCCATCATTGCTGCTACAGCAATTATCAATTATTTTCTGGGATATATTTCCATTAAAAAGGGTGAAAAAGAAAACTCTATGGTTCTTATATCATCCGGAAAACATCTTCAATCGGACACAATAACTACTTTGGGAGTTGTTATCAGTTTAATCGTTGTTTACTTCACTAAAATCTATTGGGTAGATTCTGTGGTAGCATTGATTTTTGGATTTTACATTATTTTCGTGGGTTATAAAATCGTCCGAAAATCGCTGAGCGGAATTATGGATGAACAGAATCCCGAACTCCTCAACAGCATTATCGACCTTTTAGAAAAAAACAGACATACAGAATGGATCGACATTCACAACATGAAAATCCAGCAATTCGGTGCATCCCTGCACATTGATGCCCACATTACACTTCCTTGGTATTACAGTCTTCGTGATGCCCATAACGAAATGGAAAAAGTGATTCTTCTTTTAGCCAAGAATACCAAACGAACTGTGGAGTTTAATTTTCATATGGATGATTGCAGGCCCGTCTCCTGCCCTGTTTGCCAGATCTTGGATTGTCCAGTTCGTGAACAACCTTTTGTACAAAAAGTAAAATGGACCGCCGAAAATGTGACCAGAGTTGAAAAGCATACGGCTAATTTGTCTGAAAATATATGATATTTTTTTAGAAGCTATTTCCGGCTCTTCGCTCATACTCCTCACACGGCCGCTTATTCTGAGCCCGCTGAATTTGCCAAAGCTTGTTGCGGGGTAACCGCTGCGATCCGGGCTATTGACAAAATACCACCAATAAAGCCTGTTAAGTTTAATTATATTTTGTCAAAAAAATTTAACTGATTCATCAAGAGATAAAAATGGGTTGAATGTATGTTAAATAAACATTTCGCTCCTACGGAGCTCAAATTAAATTAGTTCAATTCATCTACAAACATTTTGCTCCTATGGAGCATTAGGAAGTTATATTTACTTTTAATACAAAATGCATTAAATATAAATCAAGAGTTTTTCAGTAAGATTTGTTTCCTGTAATAAAACAAAGGAACAATCAAAAGTAAGATCAAAGGCTGGATAACAAACCTCCTCATATAGAAAGAAAAAAGATATCCTATCTCAAACCCGTTGTAGATACAGTAAAGATAAATCGGAAAGGTTATTACAAAAATAATTGTGATCAAAACTGCTCCCTGTACCGTCCATTCTTTATTTTTAAATAAGAAATGAATGATCAGGCAGGAGAAAAAAAGATTTAAAAAAAATCTGAAAAGATGGCCGAAAATCAATTTCCCCCATTCAAATTCAGGAAAAGATATATTTTTATTGGCTTCATGAAAGTAATTCAGAAAAGGATCATAGAAAATATCATCTTCTATCATTCTCACGCCCACGAGTCCGCAAACTCCGGCTAAAACCAGAAACCAACTAAGAATTTTCATTTTTTAAGGCAAAAAATTTAATCCAGACCAGCCATAAAATCACTACACTTCCATAGATCACCGCAGGAAAAAGATAATCATGCGCCATCTTGCTGTATTGTTGGTAATCTCTTGTAACAACGTTCAGTCCAACTATTCTCAAAACATTCATAATATAAAGAGCAACCAGACCAGCACCAACAAAAATGAAAGTTTTAGTTCCTTTATAAAAGGCAAAAACGAAAGAAACAAAAAGAATTATGACGGAAACCGCATTACATCCTTCAACCATCCTTGTAACATACTCTTTTTTCACATAGAAATAAACCTGCTCATTTGGGATGTCATCATACAATTGTGTCGGATAATTGATCAGATTCTGAATAAACATCACGTGATCGGCTATAAGACGTGAATAAGGATCGAGTCCCTGAGCTTTAAAACTGTTGAGATAAAACTGATAACCGAAGAGCAACACCAGATAAATGATGATGAAACGCAGCAGAATTCCCAAAACAGGCTTAAAGTCCTTTAGCATGATGCAAAGATAAAAAATCGAACGTAATTTAGTATATTTGTTACCATATTATGACTTCTGAAAACGCAAAAAGATTTTTTGAAAACCATTTTGGCGAAAAATCAACCCAATTTGTCACTTTAGCTCAAAGCGGTTCTGCACGAGTCAATTTTTTGGCTCAAAATCAAAATGATACGTACATTATAACCCACAACGAAAACATTCCTGAGAATGAAAGCTTTCTTTATTTTTCAGAAGTTTTTTCAGGCTTACATCTCAATACCCCAAGAATTTTTAAAATTACCGACGACAGAAAACTATATATTCAGGAATATCTGGGAAGCCAGACTCTTTCGGAAATTATTTCCAAACAAAATCTATCCGAAAATGTAGAATCTTTGGTAAAGCAGACTTTAGAAAAACTTTTTCAGCTACAGATCAAAACACAGGATCAGATTGATTTTACCAAAACTTTTGAATACGAAAGATATGATGAGCTTCCGGTAATGCATGATTTGTATTACTTCAAAAATTTCATTGCAGATGTTTTGGAACTCGAATATCACAAGTCTACTCTTTTAAAAGAATTTAAAAAAATCGTCAACCTCATCGAAAATCTTGAGCCGAAAGGTCTGATGATCCGTGATTTTCAGGCAAGAAATATCATGGTGAATGATCAGAATGAAGTTTCGTTTATCGATTATCAGTCGGCAATGAAAGGACCTTTGATGTATGATGTGATCTCTTTTTTGTTTCAGGCTAAAGCAAATTTTCCTGAAGATTTTAAAAACAGAATGCTAGAATTTTACATTCAACAATTTAAAAATAAAGAAACTCAGGTACAATTGGAAAATTCAGTAAAGCCACTTCAGTTGATGAGATTCCTGCAGGTTTTGGGCGCTTACGGTTTTCGAGGACTTATTCAGAGAAAGCAACACTTCATTACAAGCATTGGGAAGGGAATAGAAAATATTACAGAGTTTTCAAACAATTGGGAAGGGATGAAAAATTATCCTGAACTAAAAAAAGTGATTGAAAAACTGGGTTCTGAGAAAACAAGAATTAAAATTGAAGAAATATTAAAACATTAAGATTAAAACGTCCGCTTTGTCATTCCGTAGGAATCTAAACTTCAATTATTCCTTTCAACAATCTAGATTCCTACGGAAATCGAAGATTAGACGAAGTCAATGACAAATACGATTTGAAAAAATAAAAATCGTCGAAAAGAATTTATAATTAATCATGAATTATAAAAAAAATAAAATATGTTACATATAGACATCCACAGTTTTTCATACAAAAAAGGAGGAATACCCAAAGATGATTCCGGAAACGGAGGGGGTTTTACTTTCGACTGCAGAGGGATTTTAAATCCGGGAAGAGTTGAAGAATATAAAATACAGACCGGAAATGACATCGGCGTTCAGGAATATCTTGAAACAAAAACCGATATGCCCAAATTCCTTGAATTGGTAAAAAGCATGGTTTCCATCAACATCGACAACTATTTGGGGAGAGGTTTTGAAAATCTTCAGATCAACTTCGGATGTACAGGAGGACAGCACAGGTCGGTTTATTCTGCAATAAAAATCGCTCATTTTATCGAAGAAAAATACGGAGATCAGGTTGAGGTAAGCCTTCATCATGATGAGCAACACCAACTTAATAATAGGTAATCAATAATTTGTAATATTTAGCTTCGCTATTATTATTACGTATTCAAAATTACTCATTACCAATTACTCATTAACCATAATTATGAAGGCATTAATTTTTGCAGCTGGAAAAGGCACCCGTTTAAAACCCTTTACGGATCATCATCCGAAAGCTTTAGCTAAAGTAAACGGCATCCCTCTTTTGGAAAGAAACATTACTTATCTCAAAGGTTTCGGGATTACGGATTTTGTGGTCAATGTGCATCACTTTGGTGATCAGATCATTGATTTTCTTAAAAAGAACGACAACTTCAATTGCAAAATAGAAGTTTCAGATGAATCTGAGGAACTCTTGGAAACCGGAGGTGGTTTGATTTTTGCTAAAAAATTCCTTGATCACGGTGAAGATTTCCTGATCATGAATGCCGATATTCTTACCGACATCAACATTAATAATTTTGTAGAATACCATAAGAAGATCAAAGATTTTGCTACTTTAGCAGTATCAGACAGAGAAAGTTCGCGAAAGTTACTTTTCAATGACGATATGGTTTTAAGAGGATGGCTGAATGTACAGACCGGAGAGCAGCGGCTTGCTGAGTTTAACAAGGGATTCAAACCTTATGCGTTCAGTGGTGTACACTGCATAAATCCTGTTATATTTGATAAAATAAAACGTACGGGTAAATTTTCTGTGATGGAAGAGTATCTGGATCTGATGCAGACCGAAAAAATTCACGGATTTCTGCATGACAGCATCCTGATCGATGTAGGAAGACCGGCGTCTGTAATAGAAGCCGAAAAATATTTTAAATAAAAAAACAATGGGAATTGAAGGAAGCAGGGATGAAAGTTTACAGAATCCTGAATTAGATATCAACGAATCAATATTACACAATAGTTTCAGACAGAAAACATGGGATGAGATCGTTACCAAAGACAGCTGGATGGTTTTCAAAATCATGGCTGAATTTGTGGAGGGCTATGAAAAAATGGCTAAAATTGGCCCATGTGTTTCTATTTTCGGATCTGCGAGGTTAAAACCTGAAAGCAAATATTACGAAATGGCAGTGGAAATTGCCGAGAAAATTACAAAAGTGGGATTCGGTGTCATAACAGGAGGCGGACCCGGAATCATGGAAGCGGGTAACAAGGGAGCTTTCAATTCGGAAGGAAAATCTATCGGATTAAATATTGACCTGCCTTTTGAACAGCACTTCAACCCTTATATCAACAGACTCTATTCGATGAACTTCGATTATTTTTTTGTGAGAAAAGTAATGTTTGTAAAGTATTCTCAAGGTTTTATCGTGATGCCGGGAGGATTTGGAACCTTGGATGAACTTACTGAAGCGATTACCCTAATTCAAACAAAAAAAATAGGAAAATTTCCGATTGTTCTGGTGGGATCAGAATTTTGGGGTGGACTCTTAGAGTGGTTTAAAGATACCCTACTAAAAGAAGGAATGATTGCTACCGATGATCTTGAACTTTATCGTGTGGTAGATACCGCTGATGAAGCTGTGGAACATATAAAGTCTTTTTATGAGAAATACGCAGTAAATGTTAACTTTTAATTGGCATTATATTTGAGCCATCTATATTTACTAAGATGATTAACAATTTAAACTAAGATGAAAAAATTTTTATACATATCGGGTATTTTATCATTATTTGCTCTCATGAGTTTCATGACAGTTGATTTCTTCTCATCAATGACGAAAGTTGATTATATTGACGGAAGCAAAACGCTGAAATTCACAACAAAAATGAATACAAGTCACATTTCAGATGCCATCAAAATCAACCGCAGTACGGCAGGTTTTGAAGCTGAAGTGAAGAAATATGTAAACAACAATTTTGATGTTTATGTAAACAATTCTCCTAAAACCCTCACCTTCACAGGAAGCCAGGTAAGCGGAGAAACAGTATGGGTGTATTTTGAAACAGGTGGTGTTTCGGATATAAGCAGTTTAAAAATTAAAAATACTATTCTTTTAAGTGCTTTTCCTAAACAAATAAACTTGGTAAATATTGCCTACAAAGGAAACCAGAAAACAATGAATTTCCAACGTGGAAAGGAAGTGAACGAGGTTTCGTTTTAATAAGAATTTTTAGTTTAAAATAATAGCCACTGCTTTCTGCGGTGGTTTTTGCTTCTATTTAAGTTATTTTGAACTCCTGAAATCATTACTTTTGTTTAATTAGATGTATGGCATAAAAAAGGCGAACTATATAGTCCGCCTTTTTATTATTAATTAAAGTAGGATTACAATCCTTTAATTTTAAAATCATCTATCTCCCATGTTGCAGAAGCTGAAGTTGTAGAAGTATACTTAAATCCTATTCTTACATTTTTACCTAAGAAAGCACTTAAATCTACATTTCCTGAGCTTACCCAGTCTCCAAATGCTGCGGTATTGGTATCCAATGCTGCTGGTAACAGAACCCATGTTGTTGTTGCAGGGTTACCTGTATAGTTTTCTGTAGCGTAAACTTGTAAAGCATTTCCTGAATATCGAACATCAGAAATGAAATTAACAGCAGCTTTGGTCTTTCCTACCAAACTAACTGATTTTGAAATCATCCAGTCTTCATTAGCATTGCTTACTCCTGCGAAACCATTCATTACGGCATAGTAATTTGTACCGTTTCCAGTATTTGAAGTCGTCCATGCTTGGGTTCCTGTAACGCTTACTGTAGTCCAATCTGCATTCAATCCTCCTGCCGCAAAACCATCTCCGTAAAGTACGGGAAGTGGTGTATATATAGTACCATCACATCTAGGGCTATCTAAATCAGCTCCTAAAATATCTGTAATCCATAATTGGTAAACACCATTGAAAACACTGAGAACTCCATAAACATCACCCTTTCCTGCTTCAATTGTAGTTCCTGCAAAATCTGCGAAATTACTTGTTCTTAAAATAATTTTATTTCCTGAGCAATCTTCCAAAGTTCTGTTGGTTACCGCTCCTGAAGCATATACTTTCTCTAAATCTCCGGCAATGAATTGAAGATTTTTAAATTTAACCCATTTCCCAACATCACCTGCTGTCAACTGAGTAATTGTTTTTTCAGTTGGAACTACTGCAGTTGATGGTTTATTTGAATCAAAGAAATATTTATAAATATCAGTTTCAGCAATTCTACCTACCGCTCCATTGAAAGGAGATCCCACTTGAATTTCACCGGAAACAGCACCTACATATAAGTTTTTAAGTTTAATATAAACTTCTTTACCTACTGCAAATCTTGAATCATTGTATAAATCGGCTTTATCAATATTGATTCTGATTCCTCCTGTAGCATCTTCTACATAAACATATTTGAAAAGGTTTCCTGATCTGTCATTTGCTGTAACCTTAGCTTTTAAAACAAAGTCACCGTTGATTAACGTAAGTGAACTTGTAGCCAATTGCTTCACTTCAGCAACTGTTTTAGGCGTCAAACCTGCATCACTATACTGGCAAGGATTAGAAGCAATACCATCAAGACGAGGGAATTTATTCATATCAAGATCTGTAACCTTGTTGATATACATCTGGTATGTGCTGTTGAATTTGCTGTAAATACCTACAAATTTTCCGTTACCTGAAGGTAAAATCTGATTTGCAAACGATGCATAACCACTGTTTCTCACTACTCTTGTAGTCGTTGTACTGTTATCTCTGATAATTCTGTCTACAGTAACTCCATTTGGAGCAAAGTTTGTACACAATATTCTATTGTCAAATTCTGCATTATCCATCTGGACCAGACATCCGATATATTTATCGTTGGCTGTGATCATCTGAGCAGAAGTCATCAGTTTAGGAACGATTGTCTCTCTAACAGAGCATGATCTGAAAATTTTTGACGGCACTAACTTTTCAGGTACTCTTAATACTGAAGTTGCGCTTCCTGCAGGATCTTTTACTCCTAACTGCACTACCCCTCCATAAGTTCCCAAAGCCAAACCAGCCAATTTGATATAAATTTTAGAACCTTGCGGATATCTTGTATAAGTACTTACCATATCAACACTGATTACAAATCCTTGTGTTGGGTTTTCAGCTTTATCCTGGATATAAATTGTTTTGTAAATATTTCCTGTTTCGTCAGTAGAAGAAACATATCCTTCAACAACATCTTTAGAATCATCAGGAAAAGCATAAACTGCACCTACATACTTGGCTCTCAATTCAGTCAATGTCATCGTTGCGGTAAGATCTGCACATTGATAACCATCAAGGTTAGGCTCATCATACTTATCATCGTGTACACATCCTGTAATAAATAGTGATGCGATCACCACGAAAATATACTTTAATATTGAATTATATTTTTTCATAGTAGTTGTTTTAGAATCTTAAATAAACATTTGTGAAGAATGTAGTACCTCTGTCGTACCATAATTTTGGTGCAAAAGCTGGATATTCTCTGCTTGCATCAGTTAATGCAGCCGGGAAAGCAACATTTCTACCCTGCTCAAATCCTCCTGTTACATAATTTCTGTTGTTTAAGATATTATTTACAGAAAGACTTATTCCCATTCTATATTTTCCGATAAGGAAAGATTTACCGGCATTGGCATTCAGCATAAACTGATTATCAAATTTTTTCTGAGCAGTAAGCTGTTGTATAAGTTCCGGGGTTGCTCCTTCGTAAGTGTCGTTCGTATCAGGATTTGTATACATATAAGGAGTCTTATTCAATGCAGAAAAATCAAGATACTGATCCATCAAATAATTTGCGGACGCTCCAACCCACCAATATTTTGGAGAATTGTATTTAAGACCCAAAGAAAATGCTTTCTGTGGAGCCCCTGCCACTTTATAATCTTTAATATTTGCTTTTCCTTTCCAGAATTCTTCTCCTCTGAATCCGTTAAGATCATCAAAAGTAGAAACATTAGCATTGCTTGTGTATTTATACTCTCCGACACTTGCAACCCCGATTGCATTTAATGTAGGTGTAATTTTCACATCAAACCCTAATTCTGCTCCTAAATATCTTTTATTAACTCCGCTTATCGCTTCATTTACAAGGGTATTGAAAGATGTTCCTACAGCATCCGTAGCATCTGCATAATATCTTGAGATTTCAGTTGCATTACTTATTGAAGTGTAATATCCTGTTAATCTAAGTTTCAGGATCTGTCCTCTCATGATATAACTCAAATCATTTGAATTGATGATTTGGTTCTTAACACCCGGTGTAAAATAATCAACAGCTCTTGGGTTGATGAATATTTCATTAAGAGTAGGAGCTAAACTGAAAAATGCACCGTTATAAACAATAAAATTCTTCCCGTTAACTTTATAAGTTATTTTCCCTTTGATTCCTGCATCTACAGCATCATAGATACTGCTTTTTCCTTTAGAATTATCTTTAAATCTGTTAATTCCGTTTCTGTAATCCCCTTCTCTCTGAGATTCTGAATATGAACTAAAAATTGATGCTACAACATTGAATTTATTAAAATCAACTTCTGATGAAACATTTAATGAATATTGGCTTCTCAATAATTCATAAGAATATTGCGTTCTGTCTCCTACACCCACCTGAACATTACTGTCATCAGTATTATATCTTACATCATTATTAAAGGCATTCAGATTATATGCGAAATTAGCACCTAATAAATCTTTAATCCTCCTAAAGTTATCTGATTTTAAATTTTGATAATTTAAATTAATATTCAATTTCCATTTGTCATTTAATCTTGTATCAAAGTGTGAAGCAAAATTAAAAGTTTTATCTCTATTCACATCTTCTACAACCGTATAAACTGCGCCTCTATCAGTTCCATCTGCATTACGTTTATTAAGATAATTAGCTTGATAAAGACTGTTCCAATCTATTTGAGATTGTGCTTTGAATTCGTCAGCAGTTAAAAGTCCGTAGCTTGGTAATTTTCTGTAATAGGTCGGGTTAGGATCTGAAGCATGGAACCAGTCTAGTCTGCTTCGTGCATCGCTACCTATTTGGTAAGAAACAGTATTGATCCAGTTTGAGCTTTTTCCTATCTTCAAATAATCGGTCAGCATAAACATCGGTTCAAAAACCTTTCTGATTCTTGAGTTTCTCTCTTCACCATCTTGCATTCCCCAGTATGAGTTATAGTTTTTACCCATAATATCATAAACCTCCTGTGTATTTGGAGAGTTTGATGCTCTGTATGTCGGTGATCCGAAACCAGTAAAGTTAATTGAATGTCTTTCACTAAATTTCTTTTCTATCGAAGCAAAATAAGCGTAAGCGTCCTGATAAACCCCATCAATTACTGCATTATCTCCCCATCTTCTGCTTCCTGAGAATGTAAACGCCCAACCACTTTTGCTTAATCCTGAAGAATAAGTTGCCATTGCTCTGTGAAGGTAACTTCTGTTGGTAAATGAATACGCTAAAGAGGTCTGTTTTCTATAATTAGAAGCTCTTGTATTGTAATATACAACACCTCCCAAATTACCGAAAGTATATTCTGATGGTGTAATGTTGTCTACATTTTCGTGAGGATACCTTGTAACATCGTTAAGCCCGCCCCAATTACTGAAATCAATTCTTCCATCATCATTTTTAGACATTGAAATACCATTGAACATAACATCTTCAAATCTATTATCAACCCCTCTCGGTCTGAACCAATATGCACCCAATTCAAAAGCGGATACGTTCTGAAAGGCATCTCTTCCCGAACTCAAAAGCCCAACCGTAGGTTGCATTGCAGATCCTCCGTCTTCAGTATCATTCGCAGAATCATCAATTACAACAACACCTGCATCTGTTGCCTGGCTGTTGTTAAGAACAATTACACCTAAGTCCTTTTTTTTCTCATCAGCAGAAATATCAAATTCCAAAATTTTAGACTCAAAATTTGGTTTTGTGATGGTGATAAGATAATGTCCAGGCTTTAAATCCACAAACTGGAAGTAACCTATTTTATCTGCAGTTACATCATCAACAGAATTGTCAAGATCTACTTCTGCTCTCTCAACCGGCTTACCGTCCTGAGTCTTAACATACGCATATGCAGTAGTTTGTGCATAATAATATGATGCAGGAAGTAATGTAAACAAAGAGATTAGGGATAGTTTTTTAATCATAATAACCTTATTTTTAGTACCTTCTTTATTTAAGGGGCAACAAATTTAGTATTATTTTCATAAACTAAAACATATTTACACCTTTCTTCTATTAATTTTTCTTAACGAACACTAATTATCTTAAAAAAAACTACTGTTTATCGTTAATACCGAAAAGTTACTTTGTTAAAATAATTTAACGTTGAATATTATATAAAATTAGTAATTTTACCTCCTTAATTTTTCGAATATAATAATAAGATGAAAAAATATTTAATCATTTTTACCATATTTTGTTTTGGCTTTTCTTTTTCACAACAAAAACAGGTAAAAAGAGCTGCCGTGACTTTTTTAAATGTAGAAAACCTTTGGGATACAATTGTCTCAGCAGATTATATTGATGGAACTCTGCCTTTTTCGAATCCTAAATTTCATCGAAGTGTTCCTTTAGATTCTCTTAAATTTTTAGAGACAACAGAAGATTACCGAGGCGAATGGAACAATGAACTTTTAGTAGGAAAAAAGGTTATCAGAAGACAGATATTAGCTGAGGATTTTACGGCAAACAGTCCTAAAAGATGGGGTACAAAATATTACAATCAGAAATTAGCAAATGAAGCTAAAGTAATTTCTGAATTGGGAAGACAATATACAAATGACAACCCGGCAATTTGCGGTCTTATAGAAGTTGAGAACAGACAAGTGATTGAAGACCTGATAAAGCAACCTGTTTTAGCAAAAAGCAACTACGGAATCGTGCATTACAATTCATATGATGCAAGAGGAATTGATATTGCCATCATTTATCAGAAAAACAGATTTATAGTTCAAAATTCTTACACGAAAGAAATTAAAATCTATAATGAAGATGGAAAGAGACAGTACACAAGAGATGTTTTGGTGGTAATAGGATTATTGGACGGAGAAAAATTTGCAGTATTTATGAATCACTGGCCTTCAAGAAGTGGTGGTGAGGCAGTTTCTCAACCCAAAAGAAACGCTGCTGCGGCTGTTCTGAAAAATGAAATGGATAAAATTTCTTTAGAAAACCCAGGTATTAAATTAATATCAATGGGAGATTATAATGATGACCCTGTAAGCCCGAGTTTAAAAAAACATTTAGGAGCAGTTGGCGATCCGAGTGAGTTATCAGACAAATCACCTTATTATAATCTAATGTATAAATTATACAAAGCAGGTGTAGCTTCTTTAGCATACAGAGATGCTCCGAATTTATTTGACCAGATTATTATTTCCAAAAATTTGTATTCGACCGAAAAGTTAACCCCTACTTACAGTTTATTCAAAGCGGAAATTTATGCTCCTTCTTATCTGGTTAACAAAGATGGCCAGTGGAAAGGCTACCCTTTCCGATCTTGGGACGGAGACAGATTCACAGGCGGATATAGTGATCACTTTCCTGCAGTATCAGTAATTCAAAAAGAATACATCAAAAAATAAAATCTAAAAGCATTCTTAATCGAGTGCTTTTTTTGTGTAACTTCATGATTATGAAAAATTTAATCTTAATTATAATCTTTACAATTATTCCGTTGAATTTTACTGCACAATCTTCACCTAAAAATGAAAAAGAAGAGCCTGCTATGAAACATAATAAAAATGAAGACAAGAAATGAGAAATTATTGTTATAAACACAGTTTGATTATTTAAAAAAAAGCAGAAACACAATAGTCGTCATAGAATGAAATTTATTATGCTTGAACAGATACCAAAAGTTGATATTGGTTATGATCTGAAAGAAAATACGGAATCAAGTTTGAGCATAAATTGTATCAGGTTTCAATTATGCCAATGAATAAAACTCAGAATGAACGGCTTGGCACATCTGACATCACAAGATTTTAAAAACACTAGTCTAACGAGACAAAGGATAACAGAAAACATCTAATTAACAAAAGTTAACTTACAGTTTTCAATATTTAGTTTGTTATGTTGTTATTTTTTCATATTTTCGTTAAGCAACCAAACAAACTATTAAATCATGAAAAATTACAAAATTTTCCTATCAATATATCTGCAGAAAAAAGTTTCTATACTTTCGCAGAAACCTCAGTAAGATTTTCATAATGAAAACATACCCTATCAGTAGCTAATACTTTGTATTGGACATATTCTATTATAGTAGACACTTAAAATTTATTACACAATAAGTAGCAAGATATAGTTATATTTTGCCTAGAAATTCATTTCTTAATTGATATATCATCTTTCTTAGATATAAATAAAATCAACAAAATAAGTTAAATATCATTCATTATCATCTGAAAATTGAGTTATAGAAATTGATGAAACAGTAGCAGTTGATCATCTCAATTTAAGGCTTAATATAATAACTGGAACATAAAAGTAACATTAATAATTATCATGAAAAAACAAATTTTATCATTAGCAATTTTTGCTTCTACAACATTCTATGCACAAATTTATACACAAGCAGGTAGCTCTTTTGGAACAACAATTAATCCATCGTCAACAAATGTAGGTATCGGAACAAATGATCCCAAATCTACTTTAGAAGTTGCAGGTACAGCTATTTTTAGTGACATTATTAGTTCGGGATCAAACTCTTGGAGAATCCATACTCCTGATGATGGAAGAAAAACAATACATTTTGCCTTTAGAAGTCCAACTGATACAGATTATTCAAATTGGGAATGGGATAAAGCGTTTATTATTAATGGAGAAAATGGAAACGCAATGGTCCAGGGCAAATTTGAAGCTAAAGAAATAAAAGTAACTCTCACCCCAACTGCAGATTTTGTTTTTGAAGAAAAATATAATCTTCCAAAATTAGAAGATGTTGAAAAACACATTAAAGAGAAAAAACATTTACCCGAAATAGCTTCTGCAAAACAAATGAAAAAAGAAGGTGTAAATGTGGGCGAATTTCAAATTAAGCTTTTACAGAAGATTGAAGAACTTACACTTTATACAATTGAACAAAATAAAAGAATAAAAGAATTAGAATCTAAAATTAATAAAAATTAAAACCATGAAAAAACAAATCTTATCATTAGCAATTTTTGCTTCAGTTACACTATCAGCGCAACTTTATTCTCCAAATGGAGCTCCCATTACTTCAAATCCTACTACCGGAAATGTTGGGATCGGTGCTTCAGATCCATCATCAAAATTACAAGTCATGGGAGATATAAGCTCTACAGGTGGGTCAATTTTAAATATTGGATTTAATCTACATGATAATGCAAGTGGGGTTGCAAATTATGGTATGTCTTTATTGGGAATTTATCCTATTGGAGGAGGTAATTTTGGACCTGGAGTTGGACTCTCTGGCTTTTATGGCGTTAGTTTTTTTACCGGATTTAATGAGAGAATGAGAATAGATGGAGGAGGAAATGTAGGAATAGGAACCATTTCTCCTCAATACAAATTAGATGTAAACGGTAAATCCTCATTCTCGGACAATGTAAAAATAGACGCGAAATTAGAAGCCAAGGAAATAAAAGTAACACTTACCCCAACCGCCGACTTCGTTTTTGAAGAAAAATATAATCTTCCAAAGTTAGAAGATGTAGAAAAACATATCAAAGAGAAAAAACATTTACCTGAAATAGCTTCTGCAAAACAGATGGAAAAGGAAGGTGTAAATGTGGGTGAATTTCAGATTAAACTTTTGCAGAAAATTGAAGAATTGACTCTTTATACAATTGAACAAAATAAGTTAATTAAAGAGCAACAAAAGAGAATTGAAAAGCTTGAAAATGCCAATAACCACAACAAATAAACTATGAAAACTAATATAAATTTAATTTTAAGTCTGTTGTCAATATTACTTTTTGGAAATTTCACCTATTCGCAAACTGGAGGAAGTGATATTATCATTTGTCTCGATAATAGCGGCTCTATTGATGGTACCGAATTTAATGATATGACAATTTCTACAAGGAATATTATAGAAGGGGTTTTACGTTGTAACCCTAATAATAGAGTTGCGGTTGTTCATTATGGTACAAATGTTATAAATAATCCAGTCTTACCAACATATGTTCCTAGAATTTATATCGAGTCCAACTTCACAAATAACATAACTACAGCACAAAATTTTTCACGAAGATTAAATTATGGTGATCATTTTCATGAAGCAGTTGGATTAATAGGAAATGCTATAGATAATGTCTCAAATACTAACATAGTAAGTCCTCAAACTACTTTAAGCACAAATTCTGCTAGACCTCTAATAATATTTCTTTTTACAGATGCAGAAAGAGCATCGGGGGATATAACTGGTGGATCATTTTTAGTGAGATTTGACAATCCTCCGCCAGCCATCGGAAATAATAATGCTTTTACAAATTTTACGAATTTCAAAAACAATAGAAATACTCAGTTTGTGGTGGTGCATATAAGCAATAATTCTACTGATCAATCAGCAGCGGCAGGCATTGCAAGTTTAGGCGGAACTTACATGGGACCAAATATTGAGTTATATTCTGCAGATCCCGATAGCGGTCAATTTCCCAGACTATATCTGAATAAAACAAACTTTATATTAACAAGTGCTGAACTGTCAAATCTTACAAATAATATTTGCACTATAGGAACTGGAGGTATTCAGTTTTTATATGAGCCGCATAGATGTAGAGAAATTGTATATCCTCTTTACGTTTCTGGAAATTATTTTATTCCACCAGGTACAAGTATTACAAATTTTCAAGTATCACTTGTAAACACATCAACAGGAATCAATTACCCTACTACAACATCAGTAACCTATCCCGCTGCCAATCAGTTTGCATTTAATATTAATCAGACCGATCTTACAAATCCTCAATCCGGCGAATACAATTTATTAATATCATTGACATATACAAATGGAAGCTCAAGTCAAACTATTTTAGCTAATAATTCGGTTACAGGAGTTCCATTTGATCTTGAATTTTGTTGCCCTGATAATTTAGATATTACTACCGAAGTTATATCTCCAAGTACAGATGTTCAGTCTGCATCAAACAGTATTACCGCAAATAATATTATTAATAGTGGAGCTACTGCTGTTTATCATGCAGGTAATTTTGTATTATTAAAGACTGGTTTTCATGCCAAATCGGGTTCTAATTTCCATGCATATATTGAAGGATGTTCTATCCCTGCAAAAATTATCCTACATAATAATAGTAATAATTATATTTTTGATCCAAATGCAGACCCTAATAATATGAGGTCAATTGTAAAAGATACGAATATTCAAAAAGCAATTCAGATTGCACCAAATCCTAATAATGGTTTATTTAAAATATCATTAAATAAAATAAATTCAGGAGGAATACAAATTATTGATACGAATGGTAAAGTTGTTCATGAAAAATCATTTACGAATGACAAAGAAATAAATATTGACATTCAATCATTACCTTCTGCAAATTATATTATAAAAATTGTAGCAGGAAATGAAATATTTAATGAAAAGATAATTAAAAGATGACATTTCATACTTAATCAGTAACAACAAAAAAAGGTTCAGAAAATTCTGAACCTTTTTTTTATCTTAATTAGGGTGATTATTTATTAAATAATTCTTCAACTTTATCCCAATTTACTACATTAAAGAATGCAGTTACGTAATCAGGTCTTCTGTTTTGATAGTTTAAATAATAAGCATGTTCCCAAACATCTAAACCTAAAACCGGGGTTCCTTTCACATCCGCAACAGGCATTAAAGGATTGTCTTGGTTCGGAGTAGAAGACACAGAAACAGAACCGTCTTCGTTTTTAATTAGCCAAGCCCATCCAGACCCGAATCTAGTTTTAGCAGCTTCAGCAAAATCAGTTTTGAATTTATCAAAACCTCCATAGTTTTCAATTGCGTTGCTTACATTTCCAACCGGAGTAGAACTTCCTCCCGGAGTTAAAATTTCCCAGAATAGAGAGTGGTTAAAGTGGCCTCCACCATTATTTCTTACTGCAGGTTTCTCAGTACCCGTTTTGCAAACCTCTTCGATTGATTTTCCTTCTAATTCAGTTCCTTCAATTGCTTTATTTAAGTTGTCAATATATGCTTGGTGATGCTTTGTATGGTGGATTTCCATTGTTTTCGCATCGATTGTTGGCTCTAAAGCGTCGTACGAGTATCCTAATTTTGGTAATTCAAATGACATAAGTTTAATTTTTAATGTTAATATGTAAATTTAGCCAATATTTAAGCCAATATCAAAAATTGCAGATTATTTTAATAAATCTTTAACATTGATAGTTTGATTAGAAATTTTAAATTGAATGAAAATAAAAAGCACAGACCGAAATCTGTGCTCTTATAAACAATATTAACTTATGTCTATCTATTCATAGACATTAAAAATTCTTCGTTGTTCAGAGTTCCTCTGATATTTTTATTGACAAATTCCATCGCTTCGATAGGATTCATTTCCGAAAGATACTTTCTGAAAATCCACATTCTCTGTGAAGTTACTTCATCAAGCAATAAATCATCCCTTCTTGTACTTGAAGAAACCAAATCGATTGCAGGATAAATTCTTCTGTTGGCAATTTTTCTGTCTAATTGAAGTTCCATGTTTCCGGTACCTTTGAATTCTTCAAAAATCACCTCGTCCATTTTAGAACCCGTATCGATCAATGCAGTTGCGATAATCGTCAACGAACCTCCGTTTTCAATTTTTCTGGCTGCACCAAAGAATCTTTTCGGTTTATGTAAAGCGTTTGCATCTACACCACCGGAAAGCACTTTTCCTGATGCCGGAGTTACAGTATTGTAAGCTCTTGCCAATCTTGTAATCGAATCTAATAAAATAACCACATCGTGACCACATTCAACCATTCTTTGAGCTTTCGCTAAAACAAGGTTGGCAACTTTCACGTGCTTATCAGCAGCTTCGTCAAATGTAGAAGCAATAACTTCTGCATTTACACTCCTTTCCATGTCAGTAACTTCTTCAGGACGTTCGTCGATCAAAAGAACCATCATATAAACTTCAGGGTGATTGGCTGCAATGGAGTTGGCAATATCTTTCAGCAACATGGTTTTACCGGTTTTCGGCTGAGCAACAATCATTGCTCTTTGTCCTTTTCCGATAGGTGCAAAAAGATCTACAATTCTCGTAGACATCGTAGAGTTATCACCTGAAAGATTAAATTTCTCTTCCGGGAAAAGCGGAGTTAAATATTCAAAAGCAACACGGTCTTTGATAAATGCAAGATCGCGTCCGTTAACTTCTGTAGGTTTTAATAAAGAAAAATATTTCTCGCCTTCTTTTGGCAAACGCACAATACCTCTTACGGTATCTCCTGTTTTTAATCCAAAATTTCTGATCTGTGCCGTAGAAACATACACGTCATCGGGAGAAGATATATAACTGAAATCTGAAGAACGTAAAAATCCGTAGTTATCAGGGAGAATTTCCAAAACTCCTTCAATACTCACCATTCCGTCAAAATTGAACTCTTTTTTAGGTTCAGTTTCTTCTCTTTCAGAATTTCTGTTCTGATTTTGATTAGAATTCTGATTCTGATTAGGGTTATTTTGATTAGGATTGTTTTGGTTAGAATTCTGATTTTGGTTATTGTTCTGATTTCTGTTTTGAGGATTTCCACTATTTTGTTGTGGATAATTTTGACCTTTCTGATTTTGAGACTGGCCTTGCTGTTGCGGTCTTTTAGGTCTTTCTTCTCTGGCTTGTGCAGAAGGTGTAGCAGCTTGAGAATCTGTGTTTACAGGAGCTTCCTCTTTTTCCTGAGTTTGGCTTTCAGGTAAATTTGCAGGAGCTACCCTTTTTCTTTTCTGTTTTGAAGCATTGTTTGCAGGCCTTTCTTCCACCGCACCTTTTGCAGGCTCTTTTACGATAGCTTCTGCAATAACTTCTTTTTCTTCGGTTGCTTCCTCTGTCTTTTCAGGTTCTGCTTCTTTAGGTGTTTCTGTAGCAACTTTTGACCTTACCGGCTTTTTGGCTGCTGGTTTTTTCGGAGCAGCTTTCACTACTTTTTCTGCTGGGGCAGGTTTTTCTTCAGCTTCTGTATTGCTTTCTGTAGTATTGAAGTAATCTTTTGCTACTTTAGGGTTAGAAGCCTGAAAATCAAGAACGGCGAAGATTTTATCATTATCTGTGCTGTTTCTTGCAACCTTAACGCCCAAATCTTTTAGGATTTTAGCCAATTCCGTTACGGATTTTGACCTTAACGTTTCTATGTTAAACATATTTAAAGTAAAAATGTAATTAGTTGTGAGTAAGAAAAGTAAGTCCGGTGACTTTTGTTTTCAAGTACATTGTATATTGCAAATCTACACTTATTTTTGAATTGTGCAAAATTTATGTTATTTTTGCTGCTGAATTTAAGATTCTATGTTACAAAGAATACAGACTATTTGGATTTTGCTGTCAGTTTTAGCAGCAGCTTTCCTATATATTACGGGGCAGGATGTAGAAGTTTTCGGAAAAACACCGATTATAAGCATCTCATCAATTGTTTTGGTTTTGATAGGCGCATTCAGTTTGTTTAGCTTTAAAAACAGAAAAAGACAGATCATGCTGAATAATATCAGCATCATTATAAACGCTTTGTTGATTGGTATATTGGTGTACTGGATGCAAAACTTATCCGGAGGAATAGATTTTCCTGAGAAGGGTATTGAGCCGGTTTTCCCATTGATTGCGGTAATTTGTTTGTTTTTGGCAAATATTTTTATCAAGAAAGATGAGAGGCTCGTAAAATCTGTAGACAGACTGCGATAACCTGACAATGATTTTTTTTGAGTAAGAACAGCTTCTTTTGGAGCTGTTTTTTTTATTTTAAATTGGTCAAAATACACTCATTATTCTTTGAGATTTTACATTCATAATTTTTTCTAAAAATTCTATGCAACATTTCAAATAAAATTGCGACATATTCACCTAAGAATAAATATTTACCCTATGAAAAAACTAACCTACCTTGTTCTATCTCTTTTTTCTACAGCCATCTTCGCACAGGAAGTTTCTACAGAAAGAATAAAAACGGTCATCTCAACCCTTGCTTCTGACGAAATGAAAGGCCGTGAAATCGGAACTCCTGAAAATGACAAGGCAGCTAATTATATTGCTGAACTTTTTAAAGAAAATAATTTAGAATACTGTACTGGTAATTCTTATCTCGTTCCTTTCAATTATAAGGGGAAAACAGCATACAATGTCTGCGGAATCAAAAAGGGAAAATCTGAAAAAACGTTAGGCTTTTCCGGGCACTTTGATCATATCGGGGTGAGCAAAAAGGGAGGTGAAGATACTATTTACAATGGTGCAGATGATGATGCCAGCGGAATTACGACTTTAGTGGGAATTGCAGATTATTTCAGAGATAAAAAACCAGAATTCTCAATGGTTTTCATGGCATTCAACGGTGAAGAAAAAGGCATGCTGGGATCAACAGCGATCGCTGAAGATAAAAATTTAGATAAAATTTATAACCATCTTTCTGCACTTTTCAATTTTGAAATGGTAGCAACCGAATCTGAATTTGGAAAAAATGCAGTCTTTATTACGGGAGACGAATTTTCTGACCTTGACGAATTGTTTAACAAAAATGCAGTAAACGGTTTAAAAATCCACCCGGATCCTTATGCGTCTGAACAATTATTCTACAGATCTGATAATGTAAGTTTCGTGAAGAAAAAAATCATTGCCCATTCTATTTCAACTGCAGATATGAGTAAAATCAAACATTATCATCAGGTAAATGACGACATCAACATCGTTGATTTTGAAAATCTTAGCCAACTCATCAACAATTTTGGAAAGACTCTCGAAAAATTAAACCCAAAAAACTTCGATCCGAAGTATAATGATAAAGTAAAATTCAATTAAAAACGTCTTATCATTATATTTTAATTAATTTTGCTATCCAATTTTATTGAATGAACGAATATAAAAAAATACTGAAATTCGCCAGACCTCATCAGAAATATATTTACGGAAGTTTATTTTTCAATCTTTTGTATTCTTTTTTTCAGATTGCCTCTTTAGGAGCCATTCTGCCTGTGTTGGGAATGCTTTTCGGTACCATCAAACCTGAAAAATATGATTCGGCGCCTGTTTATTCCGGTGATATTGTAGATGCATTGTCTTATCTGAAAGAATATTTAAATTATACTGTACAAAACCTTGTTACAGAATATGGGAGTTTAAATGTATTGGCATGGCTCTGTGTGATTACAGCATTCATGTTTTTACTGAGAAATATTTTCAGATATTTAGGATCGTACTTATTGATTAATTATCGCGTTGGTGTAACGAAAGATCTTCGTGGTGCAATGTATCGCAAGATTTTGTCTCTTCCTGTCTCATTCTTTACGGAAAGCAGAAAAGGCGATATGATGTCTCGTATGTCAAATGATGTAGGTGAAGTAGAAGGGAATATTTTAGGAAGCTTGGTCGATCTTATTAACTCTCCGTTTATGTTAATCAGTACTTTGGTGACTTTATTTTTCTTAAGCCCCGAAATGACGCTTTTCTCTCTTTTAGTTTTGCCTGTTATGGGAACACTGATCGCTTTAATCGGTAAAAGCCTTAAAAAAGATTCTCATGAAGCCCAGAACGAAATGGGGACTATCTTTTCAATTGTAGATGAAACCTTAAAATCTTCAAAGGTTATTAAAATCTTCAGTGCCGAAAAAATAATGAACAACCGTTTTATGGGTTCTATGCAAAAGTGGATCAACAGCTCTATAAGCTTGGGAAGAAAAAAAGAACTGGCATCGCCGATGAGCGAATTTTTGGGGTCAATTACATTTTTAATTATTGCTTGGTACGGCGGGAAACAGATCATCGTAGAACAAAGCATTTCCCCTGAAGATTTTCTTGTGTTTTTAGGGATGTTTTTCCAGATTTTGCCTCCGATGAAAAGCTTGTCGACCTCTATATCAAATATTCAGAAGGGTGAAGCTTCTTTAATCAGAGTTTTGGAAATCCTGGAAGCTGATGTGAAAATTGAAGAAGTTGCTGAACCGGTTTCTATCTCCAATCTTGATGCGCATATTGAGTTTAAAGACATTGGTTTCTATTATGATAAGTCAAATTTAATCCTTAAAAATTTCAATTTAACAATACCTAAAGGCAAAACTGTTGCCTTGGTCGGGCAAAGTGGAAGTGGTAAAACAACCATTGCCAACCTTTTAGCAAGATTTTACGATGTTTCCGAAGGTGAAATTTTAATTGACAAAACCAACATCAAACACTTAAAACTGACAGAATACAGAAAACTGCTAGGAATGGTCACTCAGGAATCTGTTCTTTTTAATGATACGGTTTACAACAATATTTTGATGGGTAAACCTGAAGCATCAAGAGAAGAAGTCATTGCTGCTGCTAAAATTGCCAATGCAGACTTATTTATCACTCAACTTCCGAATGGCTACGATACCAATATCGGAGACGATGGTGGAAAGCTTTCCGGAGGACAAAAGCAAAGAGTTTCTATCGCAAGAGCGGTACTTAAAAACCCACCGATTATGATTTTGGATGAAGCAACCTCCGCTTTAGATACAGAATCTGAAAAATTTGTGCAGGATGCCCTTGAAAAAATGATGGAAAACAGAACTTCTCTTGTTATTGCACACCGACTTTCAACCATTCAAAAAGCCGACTGGATCGTTGTAATGGAAAAGGGTGACATCGTAGAACAGGGAACTCACCACGATCTTATTTTAAAACGAGGAACCTATCACAAGCTCGTTGAGCTGCAAAATTTTGATTAAAATTAAATCTTTTTAATTTATTTAAAATGAATCCTATACAAGAGTACTTCTTCAGAATTGACGAGCCTGAACGAAGTGCTCTTTTGTTTTTAAGAAAGAAAATCTTAGAATCTGATACAAAAAACATCACCGAAACATTAAGCTTCGGACTTCCGTTTTTCAAATTCAGAAAGAAAATGCTGTGCTATTTTTATTACAGTAAAAAGCATAAGAAGCATTACATCAGCTTCTATCACGGTGATCGATTAGATTATCCGGAATTGCTTTCTGAGGGTAGAAAGAAGTTTAAAATCCTTTTAATTGATACGGATGAGGATTTGCCTGTTGAATTTATTTTGAGGTTAATAAATGAGGTTAAAATGCATATTGCATTTTAGTTTCATGATTTTATAATCCGTACTGATTTATTGCTTTTTGTTTTAAAGTATTAGTACTCCACTCTTCCCATTCTCCGGTGTAAGGATTATAACCACATTTTAAGGGTTTTGAAGTATCTAATCCGTCTATATTTTCATGAGTTCTTTCTGTGTAAGCTCTGCAATCAGTACAGATGTATCTGAATTCACAATCTTTGCAGACTTCAATGCTGTCTTTTGTAAGATTCCAATATTTTTTGAAGTCTTTATGATTTAGCGATTCTTCTAATGTTGTATCTTTTATGTTGCCGAAGTTTTGCGGCATCGATGGACAGTTTTTTATATTGCCATCTACGTCAATAGATATTTTTTTGTGAAGACAGGAGTTGTGATTTATTGCTTCTGTAAATTTTTGAATATTAACTCCAAAATTACTTGATTTAACTGTTCCGCAAGATTTGAAATTTTTAATTTCATTTTTTGAAAAAGTGACATCAACCAAATTCATTCCTTCCCATAAGATTTCTTTATTAAAAGGGGCACCGTGAAAATGTAATTTGGTTAATTTAGAAAATTCAAACCCAATTTTGCTTGTAAATTCATCATTCATAAAACTACTATATTTTACTATGATTTCTAAATTGTGAAAATTAGAATTCTCAATTATTTTTTTGAGTTGATAAAAATCAACAATTTCTAAACTTTCATAAAATACAAGACATAAATTTTTACAGCTAATTGAATTATCTTGTGAAAAAAAATTGTTGAGATTCTCAAAAGTTTTTTTCCCTGATTCAATGATTATATTTGAAATTTCTTCAGGAGAATAAAATTCTTTTTCTAACTCAATAAACCTCAAAATATCATTATAATCGTAATATTGTCCAAAGTTTTTCTTTTCTAAAAACTCAATATACTCTTGAACGATTACCCTTTCGTCCATGTCAAATTCTTCAAATAACTGTTCAACAGGTAAATTGGCATTTAATTTTTTAATAATTTCGGCCATTGAATTTGGAATAAATTCTGAATTACCAAATTGAAGATCTGAAATTAGCGATCTTTTGCTTCCAGATGTAACAATACAATTCTCAAAAGTTTTAAAATATTTCATTTAATCAAATCTACATATTGACTTATAAAACTTTTCTACTTTGTGCATCTTTGTTTGTAAAGCCTCATTATGAAAGTTTTTTTCAATTATTTTATTTTTTTTAATTTCATTTT
>Ga0065714_10002289_pt1 | contig 54933 bp, 40 predicted proteins | sample MisRhiReplicate2_FD_59101 | JGI IMG/M metagenome (GOLD analysis project Ga0065714, IMG submission 59101) | Miscanthus rhizosphere microbial communities from Kellogg Biological Station, MSU, sample Rhizosphere Soil Replicate 2: eDNA_1 v2... | ecosystem: Host-associated > Plants > Roots >...
TGTAGATCAGATCGCGCTTGCTGCGTGGCAACTTCTTGACCACGCTCTTCGCCGAGGCCCTGACAGCTTCGTCGGTCCCATGGATACGTGCCGCGAGCAGCAGCACGAGCGTGGCATCAGTGAGGTTCATGGCAAGTCCCAAAAAATATGCACCGCAGTGTACCGACTCTTTTCTTTTTCGTACCAGCCCCCCAACAAAACGAAGCCTAGCAGTATCGATATTCCGATTGCCGCACAAAGGGACACAAGCCAAAAGGCCGGGTAAGGGTTGGAAGGGAATGGGGACTCAAGGGTAAGAGCCCTACCCGAAAAGGCTAAAAGGCCACTGACCCAACCACGTCCCGGAGGTCACGATGCTCAACCTGTTTCGCCGCAAAAGGCAGCCCCTCCCTCCGCCATCAACCATCAACGTCGCCGAAGGCTACCTGCCCATCGAGTCGGCCCACAGCTTGTTAGCAGCGGAACACCGCCGTCAGTTGCTCGATCGCATCTGGCAGTACACCGCCCTCTCCCACGCACAGTTCATTCAGCTCTATTTAAATCCAATACATCGCTATGCTGAACAGGTCCAGCAACTCCCAGCCAGCGAGACGCACCACCATGCATATCTCGGCGGCATGCTCGACCATGGACTGGAACTGGTCGCTTGCAGTTTGAAACTGCGTCAGTCGTATCTGCTGCCCACCGGTGCCGCGCCCGAAGACCAAGCCGCCCAGACTGATGCCTGGTCCGCCGGCATCTCATATGGTGCCCTGCTGCATGACATCGGCAAGATCGCCGTGGACCTGCAGGTCGAACGCCAGGACGGCCGTCTTTGGCATCCTTGGCAGGGGCCACTGGATCAGCCCTACCGTTTTCGCTACCTCAAGGGTCGTGATTACCACCTGCACGGTGCCGCCGCTGGCTTGCTCTACACCCAAATTCTCGACCGACCGATCCTGGATTGGCTCAGCGGCTTTCCGTCACTGTGGGCCAGCTTGCTGTATGTCCTGGCGGGCCAGTACGAACGTGCCGGCGTGCTCGGTGAGTTGGTGATTCAGGCCGACCGCGTCTCCACCGCGCAGAACATCGGCGGCAACCCAAACAAGGCGCTACAAACACCGATTCATTCGCTGCAACATCACTTGATCAGCGGACTGCGTCATCTGGTTCAGCACGAACTGAAACTCAACCAGCCAGGTGCCGCGGGATGGCTGACCCGGGACGCACTCTGGCTCGTCAGCAAGACGGTCACGGACAAGCTACGAGCCTATCTGCTGTCGCAAGCGATTGAGGGCATTCCCTCCTCCAACATCGCGGTGTTCGATGAACTCCAGTCGCATGGGCTGGTCGAGTCTACCCCGGAAGGCAAAGCCATCTGGACCGCTCTCGTGACACAGGGAAACTGGAAGCAGACCTTCACCTTTCTGCGCCTTCAGCCGGCGTTGATCTGGGGGAACGAAGACCGCCCCGAGGCTTTCAGCGGAACGTTGAGCGTGGCAACCGATGACCACTCGACTGACGCTCCGGCATTACCACCAGTGCCTAAGACTGTTAGTACAGGATCGCGTCAAAGCTCCTTGTTGCCAGATCCCATAGCGATGGAAGATGCCGACTATCTCGGAACGCTACTGGATATGTTCGACTCGGCAGAACCTGAGGTTCGTGAAGAACTGTCAGAAAGCATTCTCGAAATCCCAACCTCCCTTTCGAGTAACCCTGGTCAGGTTTTTGTGAATTGGGTCAAGGAAGGCATCCTAAGCCACAAGCTGATCATCAACGACAGCAAGGCCAAAGTGCACACCGTGAGCGGTTTGGTGTTTCTGGTAACACCTGGCCTCTTCCAACGCTACGCCCAGGAGTTTCCCGGTGTCTCACAGGGTGCCAATCAAAAGATTGAAGAATGGCGCTGGGTGCAGAAGCAGTTCGAGAAATTGAAAGTCCACAGGAAGCAAGACAACGGCCTAAACATCTGGACATGCCAAGTGCAGGGCCCTAGGAAGAGAACCACTTTGAAGGGGTACTTGATTGAAGATCCGAAGCATTTTTTTGAATTGACACCATCCGACAATCCCTTTCTTAGTATCGAACAGGTTAAAAAGGGATAGAGACATCAGAATTTTATGATCAGCCAGAGTGGCTTAGCGGATGGGCTAAAAAATGGTTCTTCACAGAATCCCGGGAAACACAGAAACAAGAACGCCGATTTGATTGATGATGTTCGTGCGAGCAAACACATCTAACAAACCGGCGTTCTTATGCGCGATATTAATACTTTCCTTCCTTTTTGGGAGCGCTTTTCTGTTGTCACCATCAAGCCTGATGGCGATACCCCACAAATCGATCTAACCCCTCACGCCAACCGGTTCCCATCCTGTGGCGGCTGCCAAAAGCCCTGTTCAACCACGCAATACTGTCGGACATGGTATACCGCGCCTGGTCTCTGGAAGGAAGAAGATTGGAAACTAGACCTATTTCAGATTCGATACCAGACATGGAATTCGGTCTAATCTGGGATGAAGCTGCGCTGAAATCCGCACCCGCCAAGGCCCTGCCCCAATTCCTGCTTTATGCCGGGCACGCGGCGGCCGGTTAACACCGCTTTAGAAAATCGATGAACTGCCGGCAGGTCGGTAACAAGAACTCATCCCCACAACTAACGATCTAAAATCGGTGCTCCGACAATGGATCGACCAATGGGATGATAACTCGACACCAGTGGGGAAAACGCTTATGGCGTCACGGGGAATACACCTCGATTCGCCACATCATGTCTGCTCACGAGTAATAGCTATGAATAAAGTCATCGTCATTGTGACAGGCGGTAGCCGAGGTATAGGGCGCGATTATTGAAAGGTTTCTGGAACAAGGTGCTCGTGTACTCACATACGGCCGAAGCCCTCGCCCTGAAGATCTGAATCCACAGGTTGCCTAGATTCAGGCGGACGTCTCAAAGCCGAAGACGCCAATCGAATTGTGTCGCAAACCCATCAAATGTTCGGCTCACCGACAGTACTCATCAAAAACGCCGCCGTGCAGATGTAGAAAATCGTCGTTGATACTTCTGATGACGACTGGGATCTGGTCATGGGTATCAATGCTAAGACAAGTCCCTACGGGCCCTTGTACCGCTGACGTTCGCGCTCGGCGATGCTTTTCAATTTGTCTGAAGGAGGGTCTGCTGATCAGCGGCCTGTTCCGACGCATCCAGGTCTCCCACATGAAGCTGTGCACCAGTCGCGCGTTCTGGTTGGTTGCGTGTCCCAGCCAAAGCCACGAGATGCTGTTCAATGCCCATAGAGAGCTCTACGTAATTTTTTATAGAATCACTCTCAAGCATTGTCCTGCATGGTAAAGAGAGAAACCACCCTCATAGAAAGCACTTCTTAACTTAGCGCTATGAATCGGCTTCATTGTAGAGAAAGGAATGGGCAAACTATCCGGCAGATCGCCAATCAAATAGTTCGCCAAAGCTTTGCCGACAACAGTTCCAGTAGTATTACCTCGCCCGTTATAGCCTGTAACTGCCACAATGCCAGCTGCTGGCTCAAACAACCGCATCAAGTGATCTGGAGTAAAGTCAATGCACCCTGTCCAATGTCTTTCCCACTCAACTCCCTCTAACTTTGGGAAGTAGTGAGTTTGAATTCTATTAGCCCAACTTCTTATGAACCAAGCAGGCTTGTTATCTGTACGCCCCATACTCCCAAGCAACAGTCGACCATCTGCATCCCGACGAATACTACTTAACACTAGTCGAGTATCCCAAGATCCTTGACCATATTTCAAAACTTTATCAGCTTCAGCCCCTACCAGAGGCTTTGAGGCAACCTGATAGTAATAGCCACGAAAATAGTTTTTCCGTAGCTCCGACCAATCACCTTCGGTATAGGCACCGGTCGATATCACGACCTTGTCTGAGACCACAACACCATTAGCCGTCTTAACCAGCCAAGCGGAACCCTGTTTTACTAATTGGGTAACAGCCGTGTTTTGAAACAAGCGACCGCCCAGGTTTCGCGCCGCCTCAGCTAACCCGACGGTGTACCCCATCGGATTAATCGTCCCCGCCCGACGATCCAGTAATGCCGTCGAAATTTTTTCTGTGCCGCAATATTCCTGGCATTGGGTTCCTGTTAGAAGTTCAACATCTGCACCCCGGCGCTTCCATTGATCGCGGCGCGCTTGCAGGTCAGCAGCTCCAGAGGCGTTATGAGCCATGTGAAGAGTGCCATCGTTACGAGCCTGACAATTAATACCTAACCTGTTAATCGTGGCAAAAACCTCAGCGGGCGCCTCCCCCAAAACTTTGTTGAGTCGAGCCCCCGCCTTAGTCCCTAAAGTTGCTTCCACGTCATCTGGTCGGATCCAGGTACCGGCATTGACTAATCCAACGTTGCGTCCAGACCCACCGTGACCAACCTGATAGGCCTCAAGTATTGCAACGCTCTTGCCTTTTTCTAGCAAGTTCAGCGCAGCAGAGAGTCCAGTAATACCTCCACCAATAACACAGACGTCAACCTTGATCGTGCCATCTAGAGCAATTGGAGACGCCTGCTTAGGAGTTACATACTCCCAAAGACACTCTCGACGTAACTCAACCATAAATCGACCCCTCACCTTTAATAAGCCAGTGGAGTAACTTAAGTTATAAATTAAATTTCTTGAATCGAGCACTTGATAGCTTCAGACTCTTCTCTGGCTTAATGATTTAAACATCATCAGTACGAGGTATAAATTTTCAAAAAATGCTTCCGGTCTGCATTACTCGTTTGCGCCCTTTATCGAATAATTTTGTCCTAAGGTTCCCCCCGCATCGAAGACGATGCGGGGAGTAATCTTGATTAATCGAAGACGATCCCTTGAGCCAGAGGCAAGTCGCGAGAATAGTTGATCGTATTGGTCTGGCGACGCATGTAGGCTTTCCAGGAATCCGAGCCGGACTCGCGTCCACCCCCGGTTTCTTTCTCACCACCGAATGCGCCGCCGATCTCAGCGCCGCTGGTGCCAATGTTGACGTTCGCGATACCGCAGTCACTACCGGAGGCACTTTGGAAGCGCTCGGCTTCGCGCACATCCAATGTGAAAATGCAAGACGAAAGGCCTTGAGGCACTTCGTTGTTCAAGTGAAGGGCTTCTTCAAATTCGTCGTACACCAGCACATACAGAATCGGCGCAAAGGTTTCGTGACGAACGACGGCAGACTGACCTGGCATTTCTACAATGGCCGGAGCTACATAATAGGCGTTCGGGTACTCATCTTGCAGCTTGCGCTCACCACCGAAAACTTGACCTCCCTCATCCCGCGCTTGGCTCAAAGCACCTTGCATCGATTCAAAAGCCTGCTTATCAATTAGTGGCCCGATCAAATTATCTTTACGTGGATCACCGATACGCACCCTGCCGTAAGCAGCTTTCACTCGAGCGACAACTTCATCTTTGATCGAACGGTGCACGATCAATCGGCGCAGGGAAGTGCAGCGCTGGCCAGCAGTGCCGACAGCACTGAACAGGATGCCACGCACGGCCAAATCGAGGTCGGCACTCGGCGCCAGGATCATTGCGTTGTTGCCGCCCAGCTCGAGGATGCAACGACCGAAACGAGCCGCGACCCGCGGGCCGACTTCTTTGCCCATCCGCGTGCTGCCAGTGGCACTGATCAGCGGAATGCGTGGATCATCGACCAGCACTTCACCCGCCTCACGATCACCGATGATCAATTGGCTGAGCCCTTCGGGCGCCTGGCCAAAAATCTTCAGTGCTTTCTCGAACAGCGCCTGACATGCCAGGGCCGTCAGCGGCGTTTTCTCGGACGGCTTCCACAGTATGGAATTACCGCAAACCAGTGCCAAGGTAGTGTTCCAAGCCCAGACAGCAGCTGGGAAGTTGAAGGCACTGATCACGCCAACAACTCCGAGCGGCTGCCACGTTTCACGCATGTGGTGACCCGGGCGCTCAGAAGCAATAGTCAAGCCGTACAACTGACGAGACAGACCCACGGCGAAGTCGCAGATATCAATCATTTCCTGAACTTCGCCCAGACCTTCCTGGAAGATTTTGCCCGTTTCAACCGAAACCAATTCCCCGAGCTGGTCTTTATTCTTGCGCAGAACTTCTCCGAATACACGAACCAGCTCACCACGGCGTGGTGCGGGAACTTCACGCCAGGCGAGAAAGGCTTGATGTGCGAGATCGATCTTCTTAGCGACTGCAGCTTTGCCTTCTAAAGTGACGGAGGCGATCTGACTACCATCGATAGGTGTATGAATGGGATAGCCGCCATTCGTGAATGCGGCCTCAGAAACGCCAAGGTGTTTAAGCAGTCCATCAACCATTATTTTCTCCTGCATCTGATGGTGGTTGAAATTATTGATCTGGGTCAGTATTAATCCGATCCCAACGACCAACAAACGACGTTTACTCAGCACATCATTCCATGAGCTAATGAAGTTGATTTCGCACACCAGATAGAGAGAGATATGCCCAAACGTCTTACTCCTTCCATGGCAGCCCTGCAGTGCTTCGAAGCTGCAGCTCGTCACTTGAGTTTTACTCGTGCCGCTGAAGAGCTAAATCTAACGCAAAGCGCTGTCAGCAAGCAGGTTGCTCAACTGGAGGAAATGCTCCGGCACCACCTCTTTCATCGGGTGCGCCGGCGCTTGCAGCTAACACCTGCTGGCGAGCTCTATCTTGCGGAGGTCGAAAAGATATTGATCCAGGTCGATATGTCGAGCCGGTACATTCTTTCCTACGGAGGCGAAACCGAAGTCCTGCGTGTAGCAACCCAACCCACCTTTGGCGCACGATGGCTAGTACCTAATCTCAACGGTTTCGGAGAACGGTTTCCAAATATCCATTTAGATATCCGCAGCGAATTGGAACCCTTTGATCTGCTGAAAGCAAAGGCAGATGTTGCCTTCTTCTTTGGGCAGGGCTCGTGGCCAGGAGCAGTCTGCACTAAGCTTTTTGGTGAGGATGTTGTCCCTGTGTGCTCACCGGAAACTCTCGCCAATAGATCGATCAAGAGTGCCGCCGACCTAACTGACCTCGTTTTGCTGCAATGCACTTCTCGACCTGAAGCCTGGCACGAATGGTTTCTGGAGCAAGATCTGCATACAGAACACAGCTATCACGGGCCACGCTTCGACACCTTTTACATGTGCATACGTGCAGCTCAAGCAGGTTGCGGAGTGGCGCTCGTGCCGAAGTTTCTTGTCATTGATGAGATCGCAGAAAAGAAACTGGTTGTTGCTTGGGACTACTCAGTACCTAGCGTCGGATCTCATTTCATGGCCTATTCAGAGCACGCCGCTGACATCCCGAAAGTACATAATTTTGTCGAATGGATTCTTGAGAAGGCTAAGCTTGGGCAGAACCCATTTTGACACTTCAAGAGCTTACGGAATGACTCTGTAATTTCTTTTCGCTTGTCGTCACCAAGCATTCCTCGCTTACATAGAGAAAAACCTATGCAGCCTGGAACGCCAAAATGCGAATGCGCACCACAAAAACTTGCTACTGGACGACACCCACCGGCTTGAATTTTTCCGTTTCGTCAAACGAAAAAAAACGGAGCAAAAACTCCTCAGCTGGGGCGGTGGAGTACTTGTCGTCATGACCCACTCCTCCATCAGCGAGTCGATCGCGATCGTCCATCCGATCACCTTGAGCCGAGGCAGCAATGCACAGGTCTGGGACACTGACGGCAAGCGCTACATCGATTTCGTCGGCGGCATTGGCGTGCTGAATCTGGGCCATTGCCACCCACGGATAGTCGAGGCGATGTGCAACCAGGCCTCGCGACTGACGCATTACGCCTTCAATGCCGCGCCTCATGAACCCTACAGGCAGTTCATGGATCGACTGGCCAGGTTTATCCCCGTGTCCTATCCGGTCAGTGGCATGTTGACCAACAGTGGTGCCGAGGCAGCGGAGAACGCGCTGAAGATTGTGCGAGCGGCGACAGGTCGCACTGCGGTCATCGCATTCGATGGCGGCTTTCACGGGCGTACGTTGGCCACCCTTAATTTGAATGGCAAGGTTGCACCGTACAAACAACGAGTCGGCACCCTGCCCGGCCCGGTTTATCACCTGCCCTACCCAAGCAAAGACAATGGCGTGACGTCGCAGGAAGCACTCAAGGCGATGGATCGGCTGTTCAGCGTCGAGATCGATGTCGATGAAGTCGCTTGTTTCATTGTGGAGCCGGTGCAAGGTGAAGGCGGGTTTCTGGCGCTCGACCCACTGTTCGCACAAGCGCTGCGCAGGTTTTGCGACGAGAAAGGCATTCTTTTAATCGTTGATGAAATTCAATCGGGCTTCGGTCGTACGGGGCAACGCTTTGGTTTTACGCGACTGGAGATCGAACCCGATTTGGTGCTGCTGGGCAAAAGCATTGCCGGCGGTCTTCCGCTTGGGGCTGTAGTAGGTAAAAAGCGATTGCTCGATGCCTTGCCCAAAGGGGGCCTGGGTGGAACGTACTCAGGCAACCCGATCGCCTGTGTTGCTGCGCTCGCCACGTTGGACGAGATGACAGACGCCAACCTTTCCACCTGGGGTGAGCATCAGGAAAAGGCTATCGTCAGTCGGTATATGGCCTGGCAGCAACAGAAACTCTCGCCTTTTCTCGGAAGGTTGACAGGGGTGGGCGCGATGCGAGGGATCGAGCTGATAACGCCTGAAGGGGCGCCAGCGGCGTCCGTGCTAGCACAGCTGCTTGAGAGCGCCAGACAGAACGGTCTGCTTCTGATGCCTAGCGGAAAATCGCGCCATATCATTCGACTGCTACCACCGCTGACTATCGAACCCGAAATATTGAACGAAGGTCTCGATATTTTTGAGACCTGCTTGGCTGGAATTCGCTAAAACATGATCGCCCATATCGCTGCACCGATAGAGCTGACAAGGATCTATCGCACCTTCCTCGACTCGCTCCATGCGCAAGGCTTTAAGGGAGAAGTAACACCTGACTACGCCAACCGCACCGTGCTCGCGACCGATAACTCGATCTACCAGCGCTTGCCTCAAGCGGCGCTGTATCCTCGTGATGTCCATGACATCCAAATACTGACTCGACTGGTGGCGCAAAAGGAATTTTGGCAGATCGTTATTACCCCGCGAGGCGGTGGTACTGGCACCAATGGGCAATCTCTAACACATGGTTTGGTAGTTGACCTTTCAAGACATCTCAACCAAATTCTGGAAATCAACGTGGAAGAGCGTTGGGTTCGAGTACAGGCAGGTGTGGTCAAAGATCAGCTCAACGCAGCGTTGAAACCTCACGGTTTGTTCTTTGCTCCTGAGCTCTCAACATCGAATCGGGCCACTATCGGCGGCATGATCAACACTGATGCCAGCGGGCAAGGTAGCTGTACTTATGGCAAAACGAGAGACCATGTCCTAGAGCTCAATAGCATGCTCCTGGGTGGCCACCTTTTGCACAGCAAGCCTTTGAATGAAATCGAGCTCCGACTGTTCAGTACTGCGCCAGGAATCATTGGCCAAGTACATCGGTGCGTTACAAATATTCATAAAGAACATCGAGAGCTTATTGATAAAACGTTTCCTAAGCTCAATCGTTGTTTGACTGGTTACGACTTGGCACACATCCGCGATGAGCATGGACAGGTCAACCTGAACAACATTTTATGTGGTTCTGAAGGATCTCTTGGCTTCGTCGTAGAAGCAAAACTCAACGTTTTACCCATACCCAAATTCTCAACACTCATCAATGTGTCGTACGCGAGTTTCATGGATGCCTTGCGCGATGCACGGGCTCTGATGGCACTCAAGCCGCTATCAATTGAGACTGTGGACTCCAAAGTACTGGGCCTCGCAATGCAGGATATTGTTTGGCACGATGTGGCCGAATACTTTCCTCCCAATCAAAACCGCCCGACCTTGGGAATCAATCTCATCGAGTTCAGCGGCGATGACGCCTCCGCCTTGGAAGCGACCGTTAACAATTTCCTTGCACACTTATCCTCAGATAAAGGCGTTGAGCGTATCGGCCATACGTTGGCCAAAGGTACACAAGCCATTTCTCGCGTGTACTCAATGCGAAAGCGTGCTGTTGGTCTGCTTGGCAACGTGAAAGGCGAAATTCGTCCTCAGCCATTTGTAGAGGACACAGCAGTACCACCAGAAAATTTGGCGGATTTCATTACCGAGTTTCGGGCGCTGCTCGACTCGCACAACCTGCAGTACGGGATGTTCGGCCACGTAGATGCTGGCGTACTCCACGTCCGCCCTGCTCTCGATATGAAAGACCCGATTCAGGCCTCTCTCGTGCGAATAATTTCTGATGGCGTTGCTGAGCTGACTCACAAATACGGAGGACTTTTGTGGGGCGAGCACGGGAAAGGTGTTCGTTCGGAATACGCACCCAAATTCTTCGGTAAGCTTTACCCTGTCCTACAGAAGTTGAAAGCTGCTTTCGACCCTAACAACCAACTTAATCCTGGAAAAATAGCGACGCCACTCAATAGTAATGATCAGCTTCTAAAGATTGATGAAGTGCCTACGCGGGGCGAGTACGACCGTCAGATCGATGAACGAGTGTGGCAAAGCTATGAAACTGCCGTGCACTGCAACGGCAACGGCGCCTGCTACAACTTTGACCCAAATGATGCAATGTGTCCGTCTTGGAAAGCCACGAGAGAACGTGTTCACTCCCCCAAAGGACGCGCATCGCTGATTCGTGAGTGGCTGAGAATTCAGGGTAACTCGGGCGTCGACGTTCTGAGAATCTCGCAGCATGCTAAAGACGAAAGCACGATCATTAGTCTTTTTAAAAAACTGAAGACAAAATTCACTTCACGAGATGCCGGAGAGGATTTTTCACATCAGGTATTCGATGCAATGTCAGGTTGCTTGGCTTGCAAGTCTTGTGCTGGCCAATGCCCCGTGAAGGTCAACGTACCTGAGTTTAGGTCTCGCTTTCTAGAGCTTTACCACACTCGCTATTTCCGCCCGCTCAAGGACTATTTGATTGGATCCTTAGAGCTCACAATACCTTATTTTGCAANAGTACCTTGGCTTTATAACGCCCTTATCGGGGCAAAACCAGTCNTCCATTTCCTTAAAAACTACGGAGGCATGGTTGATAGCCCATTGCTNAGTAACGTCAGCTTTGCCGAAACGCTCAGAAAATCGAAANTCAAAATCGCAACGCCAGAGACGCTAGCCTCACTTACTGAAAGCGAACGTAAACGAAGCGTGATTTTGGTACAGGACGCCTTCACCAGGTACTTCGATACCCAAGTCATGTCAGACTGGATCGAGCTGATATCCAAGATTGGCTACCATATTTATTTGGCTCCTTTTTCACCAAACGGAAAACCACTCCAAGTACTGGGTTTTCTAGGGGCGTTCGAAAAAACCGCACGAAAAAGCTCGGCCAAACTGAGTGAGCTCAGCAAATTCGGTATTCCTTTGGTAGGTCTGGATCCTGCGATGACACTTGTGTACCGCCAGGAATATTCGAAGCTATCAGCTGATATCGCCTGCCCGATGGTTTTTCTGCCACAGGAATGGCTGGCCAAAATTTTTGAGGTCGGATCGCCGGTGATAAACAACCGCGCCAGCTCGTCCTACCTGCTGATGGCTCATTGCACCGAAAAAACGAATACACCGGCGAGCACGACTCTTTGGCAGACAGTGTTCGAGAAATTCGGCATGAAACTGACAGTCATAGCTACAGGGTGCTGCGGAATGTCTGGCACCTACGGTCACGAGGCGAAAAACTACGACACGTCCAAAAAAATATATGACCTGTCTTGGGAACCTGCCATAAGAAAATACAAGGCAGGCGGAATACTTCTGGCCAATGGTTACTCTTGCCGAAGCCAAGTTAAGCGATTTGGGGATGAAAAACTAAATCATCCTGTACAAGCGCTCTTAGCCCACCTCAAATCCTAAAATTGAGGAACGATCTACTAATGCACCTCATGCGGTGGCGCCTTCATGACGAATTTCACACCAATGTCACCAACCTGAGATATTTCGATAGGCCAGAGTTCAAGAAGATAGAGCAAAAAATTCCAAATTTTTTGCTGCTTTTTATATGAGGGCAGCGACGCAGAGAAAAACTCAGAAGGTCTTTGAAAGTTTTCAATCATCGCAACCGTCAGGCCAAATCAGGAATATGAACATCCATTGCACTCTATTTGTTGCTGTACGAAATTGAACGCCAAGCTCGGGACATGAGTGATGAGGATCGCTGGCGAATACGACAGGAAAAGGCAATCACGGCTAATCAAAACTCTGCATGACTGGATGGTGGCCCAACGGGATCTGGCGCCCACTGGGCCAGCAATGTCCAAAGCCCTGGATTAAATAGGTAGCGCCAACACGCTACCTGGAAGATGGTGCCGTGCCCATAGAGCAATTATCAGTTTGACTCAGGCGGACGCATGAATGGCACGACCCGTTTGCCTATCTCAAAAGTGTGCTCACACGACTGCCGACGCAGCAAGCAAGGAGACTGAGGAACTGCTGACGCATCAATGGATCCCAGGGTGACCGAACAGTGCTGCTGATCGACAACTAATGGCTTGGACGACGCACCGCCCTGTGCGGTGCCAAGATTGCCCTCAATGATGATCAGTTCAGGGGGCGATGCTTGGTGAGCGAACTTCATTGCTTCTACGTAGGCAGGATCGTCATAGCAGGCCCTAGCCTTGGCTTGAGACTCTAATTCAACCATCAAAACCCGGGGAGTGAATCTGGCCTCCTTCAACACGCTGCTTTCGAACGATTTGGGATGACTCCATTAGTTATAGGAATCGTTTTACTTATAGCTAAGAGACTAAAGCGCGCGGCAGCCTAGATATCTAGCGGCCTGAAAACTCACGCAGCACTTCAATAGCTGAGGGAATGAAATTCTGAGCAAACATCGTTTGTGGCGATACGCGATGATGTTCAAAATTCATACCACAGAACTCATTTTTTAAGCTCAATCGCCCATGTCTCACGTAAATTTCTTGCAAGGATTTCCTTTGATGAACACTCCAGCTTTCGTCAACCCAGACGAAATTCGTACTCAGTTCTCCCGTGCCATGTCAGATATGTACAAGGATGAGGTACCTCTGTATGGAACCCTCATGGAGCTCGTCGCAGAAACAAACCGATACGTATTGGATTCGAAAAAATCTGTTTCCGACTATCTGAACCGGACGGGAGAAATTGAGCGTTTGGACATGGAGCGTCATGGGGCTATCCGCGTTGGAACTCCTGAAGAGCTTGCAACTATCGCTCGACTTTTCGCAGTAATGGGAATGCAACCAGTCGGTTACTACGACTTAACGCCTGCGGGCGTACCAGTGCACTCCACTGCATTTCGTGCGGTACATGAAGACTCACTGCAGGCTAGTCCGTTCCGAGTATTCACATCTTTACTCCGTTTGGATTTGATAGAGAACGAGGAGGTGAGAATACTGGTTCAGGCAATCCTAGATCAGCGTCAAATTTTCACACCGAACGCTTTGGCCTTAATTGAGAAATTTGAATCCAATGGTGGTCTTGATCCAAAGGATGCCAAGGACTTCATTCACGAGGCGTTAGAGACTTTTCGCTGGCATCACGACGCCACAGTTACGGCAAAAGAATATCAACGACTGCATGAGCAACACAGGCTCATCGCTGACGTTGTCGCTTTCAAAGGCCCGCACATCAACCACCTCACTCCGCGGACTCTGGACATAGACATGATCCAGGATGGGATGCCACAAAAAGGCATCACGCCAAAGGCAGTTATCGAAGGGCCGCCACGCCGCGATTGTCCGATCCTGCTGCGCCAAACCAGCTTTAAGGCTCTCCAGGAAACCGTAGCCTTCACTGATCAAAACAACAGTACAACTGGCAGCCACACAGCTCGTTTTGGAGAGATCGAACAACGGGGTGCTGCACTCACCCCAAAAGGCCGTGCGCTGTACGACACGTTGCTGAATGCCGCACGAGCAGAGTTAGGTGAGTTCCCATCAGAATTCAACGCTGAAAAATATACCCGGCTTTTGGAAAAACATTTCGAAGCGTTTCCAGATACTTATGCTGAGCTACACGATGAAGGGCTGGCCTATTTTCGGTATTTTCCAACGCAGAAAGGAATCGCATCATTGAGGAGCAACAGCAATCCACCAAGATCGCGCCAAGAATTTATTGCGCAGGGATACATCCAGTACGAGCCCCTTGTCTACGAGGACTTCTTGCCAGTAAGCGCGGCGGGAATCTTTCAGTCAAATCTTGGCGATGACTCGCAATGCCATTTTGCCAACTGCTCGAATCAAGCCGAGTTCGAAAAGGCATTGGGCCAGAAAGTTACCAATGAACTCAAACTCTACGCTGACACACAGCGACGCTCGATACTGGAATGTTCAACCATTCTGGCGGTTCCTCCTCTCGCCTAGATTTGACTCAAAAACGGCAAACCATGGTTTGCCGTTGCTATTCCAAATAGCCAACCCGTTGGCAGAATGTGAGATGACCACCTTTTCGACCCGCACAATTCGACTCAGGAGATAACAATGAATAAAACCATTTCTCGTCGTAGCGGAGGTCAGATTTTGGTGGATGCCCTGCGCATCCATGGAGTCAAAAAAGCTTTCTGCGTTCCTGGAGAAAGCTACCTCGCGGTTCTTGATGCATTGCATGACGTGCAGGAAGAAATCGATCTGATCGTATGCCGCCAAGAAGGTGGGGCGGCTTATATGGCAGAAGCCTACGGCAAACTCACCGGTGAGCCAGGCATATGCTTCGTTACCCGAGGCCCTGGGGCTACAAATGCCTCTGTTGGGGTTCACACTGCGTTCCAGGACTCATCGCCCATGATCTTATTCATTGGCCAGGTAGCTCGCGACCAACAGTATCGTGAAGCCTTTCAGGAAATTGATTTTCGGCAAATGTTTGGCCCCCTGGCAAAATGGGTAGTCCAAATAGACGACACAAGCCGAATTCCAGAACTGATAAGCCAGGCATTCCACAGAGCGGTCAATGGTAGACCTGGGCCCGTCGTGGTTGCTTTACCAGAAGATATGCTGACTGAAATCGCGGAAGTAAGTGATGCAGGGCCCTTCAAACGTGTCGTGATGGCTCCAGCAAACGATCAAATGGTTGCCATGCAACGACTGCTTGATAAATCGGAGCGACCATTGATGGTGCTGGGTGGCAGCGGCTGGGATGCGGAATCAGTGCAGGACATTCGAATCTTCGCTGAGCAGCAAAATATCCCTGTCGCGGCCTCCTTTCGCTGCCAAGACCTCTTCGACAATCGACACCCCAACTATATAGGGGATCTTGGATTCGCCGCTTCAGCGCAACTGTCCTCAGCGGTGAAAGAGGCTGACCTGTTACTGGTAGTCGGCTCTCGAATGGGTGAGGTATCAACAGGTGGTTATACTTCTTTGAATATCCCTGTACCCGCGCAAACCTTGATTCATATTCACCAAGGTATTGAGGAGCTGGGACGGGTTTACCAGCCCGCATTGGCGATAAATAGCAGCATGTCGACCTTTGCTAAATCAGCAGCAAAAATTCCCTCAACGACCTCCCAAAGCAAAAACGAATGGACGCGTTCTCTGAATGGCTACTATCGCCAAAACCTGGAGTGGTCACCTTCCCCAGGCAATGTCCAAATGGCCGAGATCATTGACTGGTTGAATCGCAGACTTCCAGACGATGCGATCCTAACGAATGGCGCTGGAAACTATGCAGTTTGGCTTCAACGTTTCTATCAGTTCCGTAAATATCGTACCCAGCTAGGCCCAACCAACGGTTCTATGGGATACGGTGTTCCAGCAGCAGTAGCGGCTAAACTGACGTGCCCAGATAGAGTGGTTGTTTCGTTCTCTGGTGATGGCTGTTTCTTGATGAATGGCCAGGAAATAGCGACTGCAGCGCAGTACGGCTCCAATGTTATTTTTGTTGTTATCAACAACGGAATGTACGGAACAATCAGAATGCACCAGGAGCGCAATTATCCAGGGCGCGTTTCAGGAACTGACTTACACAACCCGGATTTTGCAGCGCTTGCTCAAGCCTACGGACTTCACGGCGAAGTGGTAACAGCGACGTCCGAGTTCGAACCAGCCTTTGAACGCTGCCTTGAAATGTCCCGGCCGTGCCTGATTGAAATCAGAGTTGATCCAGAAGCCCTGACGCCGCGCCTTAGCTTGACTCAGATCAGAGAGCAATCGAGCAAAATTTAATCCATCCACATTCTCCTTATAGGCGCCTAATTTACGACTAAGCAGGCGCCTTTTTTGTGGGCAATGCGCTTAAAAATAGCAACACACCCGGAAGGCTTCCAAGTGAATCGTACCTACAGCGAACTGCTTGGCGCGGTTCCGGCATTCGTGACGAGCAGAGTTCGACCAAAGAGCAGTCAAATAGATTTATCTGGTGAGAAATTATTTAGTACTCTGGAGCAAACCGGAACGATAATTTGGCCCCCATCGCCGCGATGTCTCACTGGGGAATGGGCCGGAAGGGGGTGATGAAAGGTAGTTGTGCTCATTTGGGCACGAGTCGCAGATTTATCAACCTGAAGTGGCAGCATGTAACTCAACTTAAGCCGGTCAATGTCTTTGCAATACGATTGCCCTGTCCATCCACACATGTCATCTGCCGGAGCCTGGCAAATTGGTCACTCTGAAATAGGGGAAGTGAAACTCTCGCATGAGCAAGGATGCGAATTCGGCGCTTGAATCTCATCTAGCAGTGCCATCAGGCGCTCAGCCGATGCACAAAGGTTTAGCGTAGTGCAACTGATTTCTACACTTGAAAAGTTACGCAGGGCAACGCGCTTCGCTTATCCCGGTTCGTATGGACGTGGCGGGCTTCGCAGGTGCCTTATAAAGGTTGCTTGAGGTGGCCTCTTTGACCGTCATGTCACTGCTAATGGCAGTGATTGCCTTGGCACTCATTTGGTTTGGTGACTCTGTATCGGCAGCCACGGTATTACTAGGAGTCTGAGGGTTTGTAGCGGCTACTGCTCCAGTAGCATGGTGGACGTGGCTGGTGAGAACGCTGCCCAATGATGTGGAAACAGGCGGCGGATTGATGGTCGCCATTACCCAACTTGCAATCGTCGGGAGCAATAGTTGGCGGTGTTGTGCTCGATCATTGCGGTTGTAAAGCGACGTTCTAACTTAGCGCCGCCTTGCTCGTTGTTGCGGCCACTCTGGCCGTCCAGGATGCGCATGCAGCGACGCAGCAGGTTTATCTAACATCTCAACCCCCTATGATGGCCCAAATGAAAAAAAACGGCGCATATGTCCTGCAACCCGTTCTTCATCTTGACTACCGACAGCATTGATAATCTCCTGTTGCCACTTCAAATACTGCACAATCATTGACTGCAAAACGTGACCTTTTGGGAGGATCGCCAACATATCCATTCGAGCTTGATCCAAAAGTAACCGACTAAAACTTACTTCTAAATATTTACTAGCTGCCATCTCCCCTAGAACTTCAAGAAAGCGATGACTAGCCAAAATCATCATCTGCAGCTCTTCAACTTCAGTGGCTGCCTTAAAGCGCTCATGTGCTTTCTTTAGCTCCTCAAGTTGCGGAACTTTGTAACTCTGCACCGCCAACTTACCTATCGCTGCGAAGATAAGAGGCGCAACTGAAATAAAGCTACGCATCGTTGCGAGCCCCATCTGGTTAACACGAGCAGCTTGATTTGGGTGGATGTTTACATACCCTTCGCTTGCCAAGCGCCGAAGCATCTCCCTCACCGGTGTGCGAGACATTCCATATTGAGCGCTGATCACGTGCTCATCTAGTGGCTGATCGGGCTGTAGCTCTAAAGTTAGGATTTTCTCTTTAAGCGCTTCATAAATTTCAGCTTTTTGAGTCTTCACCACCGCCTCCACCATGCCTATTATTGTTCCCGACATTAAAAAATCTGAACAACTCAAATTTCTACCCAAGCTTTTAATCATAAAAAATTGACCATTTCACTTTGACTGCAGACATCCCTCGACAATGACCACGAATGCACCAAGCGCCGACTAATTGTCAGGAAAATAAAAAAATGATCAGGCCATTCAATATAGCGAGTGTTGCAAATCACCGAAAACTGACCAAGTAAAGACTGTTCTTCGGACTGAAAACTGACCTAGGTGTTCAATTACTTCTTCTCAATGAGCGGGAGAAAACGGGGTGTTCAGGATGGAAGTTATGGGCAAAAAACGGCGGCTTACAATATTTTTGCTTTTACTGCTTTCATCACACCCTCCGCCCCCGTCGGAGTGCATGGCGCGAATACAAAGCATCAAGCAGTACTGTGCTAACGGTGCTTGGCCCTTCAAGATCCTACCGGAATTTTTCAATCGTCAGTCGACGGCTTCGAACACCGAATCACCCGTCGCAGGATTGCATGAACCGATGGGAAGTACGACTTAACTTTTGCCGACGCCGCTTTCGGCCTGGCGCGCGTCCCCCATCCAACTCAATACATAACATTGTAACTGACACAGTTCTACCGTTTAAATGACTATACGATTTCGTTCACAAAAGCCTCTTCAAATACGGGGCTAATGAAGCAACCCCCATAGCGCCAGAAGTGGAACATCTGCCGATCTCATTGCATGGACGCACGACGCAGGATTTAAGACAATGCCCCCTGCTCCTGGACTCCACCATCCCTCATCCTCTCGGTACCATTCACCTGGCGAAAGAACGACATAGAACTCAGCCGGAGGGTGCTGGTGATAGGGATAGCACGTGTCAGGCGCCATGAGTGCCAATCCCAAGGTCAAGGTGGAGGATTCAAATAATCCACCGGGGCCTGTGATAATCCCATGACCGTGCCTCTCCACAAATGAATCGTCTTGGTCAGACTGGGCTTGGCGCTTTATCCAAGTGACATGGGGCAAAATAGTGCCTAACGCTTCCACTGCAGCAACTAGATGTTTGTCGTTTCTTGGCGCATCGATAAGTGCCTGAGATAGAAAAGGCTCCAGAGATGCTTGTAGCCGGTGCGGTGCTGCCAACGTTTTTGTGATAATCCACTGCGCTCTGTTCACTGAAGAAATACAGGCCTTGGACAGATCTGGAGCGATTTGGGACGTGTTTCTCGATAAAAATTCATAAAGCGATCGCTGAAGTACTTGCCCACTTCTGATAAAATCCTGATTCAAGAATAAATCATTAACATTATTTGTCGTCAATTTCGAACCTATTTATAGTCAAGATAATAGTCGTAAGATTGCAAATAGATTAAAGACTGCCTAGCTTCTCCAGCAACTCTAAAGGAAGACTGATTCCATCGTTTTGCGCTTTTATCATTCTACGATGACTATCCCAACCAGGCCTAAAGACACCCATCTGTTGCAATCGGTTCAATTGACTCTCAAGTCTGGCCTCAAATCCAAGAGAACAGAAATTAGGAGCAGCAAGCAAGATCAGTAGGCCGCATCCCGGTGTCTGAGTTCCTTGCTGAAAGGATGGCGAATCAAGCGACCAGTTAGCTCCTGTAAGACCTGCGGCCAAAACCTCAACCATGAGCATTAGATTGGCCCCTCGGTAACCTCCGAAAGGAAGCAGCGCTCCACCTAATGCTTCCAGAGCGTTACGTGTTCCGATCCCATATTTATCCACCGCCCACCCATCGGGGATATCGCTTCCCGTCGATGCGGCATGGGCGATATTGACGAATGCAGTGGCGCTGCAGGCCTGGTCAAACATCAGGGGAATTCCATCCGCTGAAGGTGCTGCAAATGAGTTCGGATTTGTGGAATAGGTCTTACCCCTTGATCCGGGAACTGCAACGAGCACAGGGCCATTTGCAACCGCCAACGCGATCAACCCAGCTTTGGCAAAGCGCATTGTGTAGTAACCAAGTTCACCGCACGTAAAGCTATTACACTGACTCAGAATGGCTATGCCATTTTCGGATGCGGCATTGCGCAATGCATCGAAACATTGATCTACGCCGAGTTGCGCAATCCCGCCCCTCGCATCGGAATTGAAGCCAACCTGGCCAGATCTTATGATTAGTGGCTCGGCACGCGGATCTATCCTTCCGGATGAAAAGCCAGACAGGTAATCAGCAAGATGACGGAAACCGACTGCTTCGTTGCCACGGCTCTGCGCTTCAACTGTTGCGCGGGCTAATGAGTCGGCAACTGGCTGTGAACAACCCTTTGACTCGCAGAGTCGCCTCACCCACCTTACTGCCTCATCAGTCGTGAAGTTACGATAGCCTGTAGGTTCCAAAGGCGCGCCTTAATGTGGATTCGATGCATCCGGTACCCCCCAATTACCTCGAGGGTACCGAAGTACAAAAACACTTACAAAAAAGTTAGAGTACTACTGGCTCGCCGTTGCTGTAGCGGCAGTGCTATCAAACATCGCTGCAAAGCGGGGCTTGTTGGCTGCGTAGTATTCTGCAACTACCTTGTCAGCGGAGCTATCCCGCGCATCAGCCATCATTTTCTCAAGGTCAGCTTTAGGAATTTTGAAGTTGGCGAAGAATCGAGCTACATCGGGGTGCTCCGCGCTAAAACCTTTACGTGCAACCACATGGATTTGCTCAGCGCCACCAAAAATCTGCTTCGGGTCATCCAAATAACGCAACGACCACTTGGCGAACATCCAATGCGGGCTCCATGCGTTAATCACAGACCATTTATCACGCTTCAAATTTCGATCCAGCTCGCTCAGCATTCCAGATTCTGAAGAAGCGACCATCTTATAGCCATCAAGTTTATATTCCTTAATGGCCTTCTCCGTAAGCTTGTACTGACCATTACCCACTTCGGAAGTCAAGATCTTACCAGCGAGCTTCTCCCTCACCTCTGGTTTGTTTAAGTCTTCGATACTGGCGATTTCGCTAGTAGGAATTGAAGTAGGCACCGCCATCCCAAGCTTGCCTTCATAAAGCACAGCTATGTCTTCGAGTTTGTCTTGATATTTGTCATAAAACGACTTGTGAGTATTCGGCAGCCAAACCATTGGAATCAGATCAATATTACCGTTAGCCATTGCTTGGAACTGAATACCAATATCGGCTAGAACTAATTTAACTGGTTGCTTCAACTGATCCTGCAGTGCAATAGTTGCCAGCTTTACCGAGATTTCCGTATCCGACCAGTTCACCCATCCGATACGGATAGGCGCGCGCTCTTCAGCTTGCGCAATCATACTGCAGGAGGCCATTGCCACCCCTGCTAGCAAGCCGACGAAAGGTTTGCTAGATAACAAATAACTAATCATGGTGCATCTCCGCTTATTTTAATGATTATTGGCAGAACAGCAAAAAATCAAACCTCCTAAACACGAACACAGAAAAGCTTCACATTCAGGATAGAATAACCTCTCAATGAATTCAGCTATATAAAAAGCCAGTTTCACATGTTTTGGTAGTTCGGCCCTCCTCCGCCCTCGGGCGGAACCCACGTGATATTTTGACTAGGATCCTTAATATCGCAAGTTTTACAATGGATGCAATTTTGCGCATTTATTTGTAAAGATTTTTTCGCCCCTTCACCTTCAACAATCTCATACACCCCGGCCGGGCAGTACCGCTGCGCGGGTTCATCGTATACGGGCAAGTTAAGTTCGATAGGCACGCTGCTAGAGATCAACTTAAGATGAACTGGTTGATTCTCTTCATGATAGACGTTAGAAAGAAATACCGATGACAACCGGTCAAAACTTACTACTCCATCAGGTTTATCATAGACCCGAGAACGAGAGGCGGATACGGTTTTCATTTTCTCAGAGTCTTGGACTTTGTCCCTCAGCGTGAAAGGTAATCGTCCATTGAAAATGTTCTGATCAAGAAAATTGAATGCTCCACCAATTAAAGCTCCGAATTTGTGCATAGCTGGGCCGAAGTTTCTGCTTCGCTTAAGCTCCTCACCAAGCCAACTGTTCGATAAAAGGACGTCGTATCCATTCAACGGTTTGACAGAATTCGATCCTGACTCCACAGCTTCAAATATCGCCTGCGCAGCCAACATTCCAGACTTCATTGCTGCGTGCGTGCCTTTTATTTTTGCAAAATTGAGAGTGCCGGCATCGCACCCCACCAGCAAACCTCCTGGAAATGCCATTTTTGGAAGCGAGTTATGCCCGCCCTTAGCTATAGCCCGCGCGCCGTAACTGACTCTTTTCCCACCTTTGAGATAACGCTGAATAATTGGATGATGCTTGTAACGCTGGAACTCCTCGAAAGGAGATAAATATGGATCTTCATAGCACAGGTCAACGATTAGCCCGACAACCACCTGATGATTAGCGGTGTGGTACAGGAATGCCCCCCCTGGGTTGTTGTCGTCCAAAGGCCATCCCGTCGCATGTACAACCAACCCCTCTTCATGAACCGAAGGATCGACATCCCAGATTTCTTTGAGGCCAATCGCAAAGTGCTGAGGATCCGAGTCGTTGTCCAAGGCAAAATGCTGGATGACGCGCTTGCCTAAATGTCCACGACACCCTTCGGCCAATACGGTGTAGGAAGCACGCAGTTCCATTCCGGGAGTAAAGTAACCGGTGCGCTCCTGACCGTTTCGATCCAGCCCCATATCGCCAGTAATTATGCCTTTGACTATCCCTTGCTCGATGATTAGATCAGCGGCGGCAAAACCGGAATAAACTTCGACCCCTAAAGCCTCTGCCTGCTCTGCAAGCCACCTGCACAAATGGCTTAGCGAGATGATGTAATTGCCTTCGTTGTGCAAAGTTTTAGGAACCATCCAACCCGGCACTTTACGAGACCTTTCTGGCCCAGCGAACCAGTAAATGTCATCTCGAACAACTTTGGTATGTACCGGAGCCCCTTGGGATCGCCAGTCAGGAAATAGCTCATCGAGTGCACGGGTCTCGAAGACTGCTCCTGACAAAATGTGTGCGCCAATCTCTGAGCCCTTTTCGACGACGCATACGCTTAGGTCACGACTGGATGCTGCTGCCAGTTGTTTAAGACGGCAAGCGGTCGCCAAGCCTGCCGGCCCGCCTCCCACAATCACTACATCGAATGCCATTTGGTCGCGTTGCACGGGCTCACCTTAACTATCTTCAGGCTAATTAACATTTTGAATGTTTGGTAACCGGCATTACCGACGCGCTATTCATAGGGCTTTTTCGAGCGCCGGCAATGCCTCAAAAAGATCTGCAACCAACATGTAATCTGCCACTTGGGCGATTGGAGCTTCAGCGTCATGGTTGATCGCAACAATCACTTTTGAACCACTCATACCTGCCAAGTGTTGAATAGCTCCACTGATACCTACGGCGATATATAAGTCCGGCGCAACGATTTTTCCCGTCTGCCCCACTTGAAGATCGTTGGGAGCAAAACCAGAATCCACTGCCGCGCGCGATGCACCGACGGCGCCACCGAGCTTGTCTGCCACACCCTCGATCAATGCGAAATTCCCTTTGTTCTGCATGCCGCGGCCGCCGGAAACGACGACGCGAGCACTCGACAATTCAGGCCTTTCGCTAACCGTCAGGTGTTCGCTTACAAAGCGAACATTGGTTGCGCTGTAGCCGCTATCAATCACCACTACATCGCAGCGTTCCTGATGAGACGAGGCCTGACCAAACGCCGACGCTCGAATGGTGAGCAATTTAACGGGGTCAAGCGATTGAACTGTAGCGATCGCATTGCCTGCATAAATGGGTCGCTGGAAGGTGTCCGCCGACACAACCTTGATCACGTCCGAAAGCATGCCAACATCCAGGCTTGCCGCTACGCGCGGCAACACATTGCGGCCCATGCTGTTTGCATCAACCAGTACATGCGTATACCCCTCGGCCACCAGCGCAGTGATCAGCGGTTGGACGTTTTCAGCCAATGTCTTCTCGAACGCCGCCCCCTGCGCGAGCAGTATCCGATGCACCCATTGGGTAAGCGCAGCTTGCTCCGCCACCGCTGACGCATCTGCCCCACCGACCACAAGCAAATCCGTTTCAGCACCGATTTCCATGGCAGCGGTAATGGCACTGCGCGTACCTGCCGTAAGTTGACCCGCAGCGTGCTCGGCAATAACCAATGTGCGCATCAAATCACCCCCGAAACATTTTTCAGCTTATCCACCAACTCGGACACTGAGCCGACTTTGATTCCCACTTTACGAACCGGAGGGGGGGCAACCCCTACCAATCGAGCGTGATTCTTCACACTCGCGCCCAATTCATCAGCGGCGATTACCTCAAGCGGTTTTTTCTTGGCTTTCATGATGTTAGGCAACGAGGCGTACCGCGGTTCGTTCAAGCGCAAATCGCAGGTCACCACTGCTGGAACTGAGAGGGCGACAATCTGACTACCACAGTCGACTTCGCGCTCGACGACCCATTGATCATCGGCATAGCTGATGGCCGACGCAAACGTCGCCTGACCACTTCCGATCAACTGGGCCACCATCTGCCCAGTCTGATTGTTCTCCTGGTCGATAGCCTGTTTGCCGAAAAGGATCAATTGCGGCTTCTCGCTATCGATGACTTTGCTCAGGTATTTGGCCACATTGAGCGGCTCAAGCACTGCGTTTGTTTCGACCAGAAGTGCGCGATCCGCTCCGAGTGCCAACGCCGTACGCAGTTGTTCTTGCGCAGCAGAGTTGCCTACGGAAACAACAACCACCTCAGATGCTACCCCTCTTTCCTTAAGGCGAATCGCCTCTTCCACAGCGATTTCACAAAATGGATTCAAGGCCATTTTAACGCCGTTCAGGTCAACGTCTGAGCCGTCAGCTTTCACCCGAACTTTCACGTTAGGGTCGATAGCGCGTTTTACCGCAACAAGCACTTTCATAATTCCCCTCGGGACTCATGGATCGATGCATTGGGTGACTGGCACGAATGAGCCAGATCAGCCCTGTTTGACGGATGTTAATCCTGGATTTTTGCTGACGCAAGCAAAATGTACACCTGTGTCATAGACATTGACGCGCATGAACATTCCACATACTGTCATGTCAAAACCAAGCCTGATGTTTTGTTCTAGGAGCGCAACACATGTCCAGCGATCCCTTACTGCAACCCTATAAAATCAAAAACCTGACGCTTCGAAATCGCATCATGACCACCTCCCATGAACCGGCTTATCCGGTCGACGGCATGCCTAAAGACCTTTATCGGGCCTATCACGTCGAGCGTGCCAAGGCAGGCGTGGCATTGACCATGACCGCCGGTTCCGCCGCGGTGTCGCGCGACAGCCCACCAGTTTTCAACAACATCCTGGCGTACAAGGATGAGGTGGTGGGATGGATGAAAGACCTGACTGACGAGTGCCATGAACATGGCGCTGCGGTGATGATCCAGTTGACCCACCTGGGGCGTCGCACCCGCTGGGATAAGGCCGACTGGCTGCCGGTGGTATCGCCATCCCATCGCCGCGAAGCGTCGCACCGGTCGTTCCCCAAGAAGATGGAAGAGTGGGACATCGAGCGAATCATCAAGGATTACGTTGATGCCGCCGAGCGCATGAAAGCGGCAGGGCTCGACGGCCTGGAACTTCAGGCTTACGGGCATTTGATGGATCAATTCTGGTCGCCGTTGACCAACGATCTCGAGGGCCCTTACGGCGGCTCCTTGGAAAATCGCCTACGTTTTACCTTCGATATCCTGCGCGGCATCCGCAAGCAATGCGGTGAGGATTTTCTGCTGGGGGTGCGCTACACCGGCGATGAGGATTTGCCCGGTGGATTTGGGGCTCAAGAAGGCATGGCGATTTCACACATGCTCAAGGACAGCGGCCTGGTCGATTTCCTGAATGTGGTACGCGGACATATCGATACCGATGCCGGCCTTACCGATGTTGTGCCAATCCAGGGCATGCGCAACTCTCCCCATCTGGATTTCGCCGGCGAAATCCGCGCAGCAACGGGTTTCCCGACGTTCCACGCAGCCAAAATTCCCGACGTTGCAACCGCGCGACATGCCATCGCCACCGGCAAAATCGACATGGTGGGGATGACGCGAGCGCACATGACCGATCCACACATTGTGCGCAAGATTATTGAAAAGCGTGAAGAAGAGATTCGCCCGTGTGTGGGAGCAAACTACTGCCTGGATCGCATCTACCAGGGCGGCGCGGCGTATTGCATCCACAATGCCGCGACCGGGCGTGAAACCACCATGCCCCACGAAATTCCCAAAGCGTCTACCAAGCGCAAAGTGTTGGTGATTGGAAGTGGCCCGGCAGGCCTGGAAGCGGCTCGCGTCGCCGGTGAACGCGGACATGATGTAACGGTTCTCGAAGCGGCTGACCAGCCCGGCGGGCAGATCCGTTTGACCGCTTTGAGCGAGCGTCGCAGCGAGATGATCAGCATCATCGATTGGCGCATGGCGCAATGCGAGCGCCTGGGGGTGAAGTTCCAATTCAACACCTGGGCCGAGGCCGAAACGGTGCTGGCAGAAGAGCCAGATGTGGTGATCGTTGCCACCGGTGGCTTACCGCACACCGAGGTGCTCAAACAGGGCAATGAGCTGGTGGTCTCGACTTGGGACATCATTTCTGGCGATATAAAACCCGGCAAGAATGTGTTGATCTTCGACGACGCTGGCGACCATGCGGCATTACAGGCCGCGGAAGTTATCGCTAACAGCGGTGCAACACTGGAAATCGTTACACCTGACCGAGCATTCTCGCCGGAGGTGATGGCGATGAACTTGGTGCCTTACATGCGCAGTCTGCAAGACCTGGCCGTTACCTTCACTGTCACGTATCGGGTCGAATCGGTAGAAAAGCGCGACGGCCAGTTGATTGCCCACTTCGGCAGCGATTATGGCCGGGTGAATAAGCACAGATTGGTCGATCAGGTCGTAGTCAATCACGGCACTCTTCCCTTGGACGACTTGTACTTCGATCTTCGTCCCCACTCGAGCAATGGCGGCGCGGTCGAGCAGCACAATCTGATCGCCGGGAATGTCCAGAATATCGTGACCAATCCTGACGGCCGTTTCCAGCTATTCCGTATCGGAGATGCGGTCTCGGCGCGTAACACCCATGCCGCCATCTACGATGCACTGCGGCTGCTGAAAGACATCTGACGTCATGCCCCTGACTTCATAAGTCAGGGGCAATTCTTTTACATTTTACATGAGGCTCCTCCATGTCAGCACAGACCTTGAAGTCAAGGGCTGCTGTCGCGTTCGCACCCAATGAACCGTTGCAGTTGGTCTCCATCGATGTAGCTCCTCCCAAGGCCGGAGAGGTTAGGGTTCGTATCGTCGCCACTGGGGTTTGCCACACCGATGCCTTCACCCTATCGGGAAGCGATCCTGAAGGAATATTCCCGAGCGTGCTGGGTCATGANGGNGGNGGTGTAGTCGAAGCAATCGGCGAAGGCGTGACCTCNCTGCAAGTCGGAGATCACGTAATTCCGCTCTACACCGCGGAATGTCGCCAGTGCAAGTTTTGCCTCTCCGGAAAGACCAATCTTTGTCAGGCGATCAGGGTTACTCAAGGCAAAGGTTTGATGCCCGACGGCACCTCACGTTTTTCCTACGAAGGCAAACCACTGTATCACTACATGGGTTGTTCGACGTTTTCCGAGTACACCGTACTGCCTGAAATTTCGCTGGCGAAAATTCCAAAGGATGCTCCGCTGGATAAGGTTTGCCTACTCGGTTGCGGGGTGACCACGGGCATTGGCGCCGTACTCAATACCGCCAAAGTGGAGGCTGGTGCTAGCGTCGCGATCTTTGGACTGGGGGGTATTGGTCTCGCCGCGATTATAGGTGCAAAGATGGCCAATGCAGGTCGCATTATTGCAGTCGATGTCAATCCAGCCAAGCGAGACGTGGCCCTGTCTTTGGGTGCGACGGATTTCATCAACCCTAAGGATTATGACAGGCCCATACAAGACGTCATCGTCGACCTCACTGAGGGCGGCGTGGATTACTCCTTCGAGTGTGTCGGCAACGTGCAACTGATGCGAGCGGCGCTGGAGTGCTGCCATAAGGGTTGGGGGGAGTCGATCATCATCGGCGTTGCTGGCGCGGGCCAAGAAATCAGCACTCGTCCCTTCCAACTGGTCACCGGTCGCGTATGGCGTGGTAGTGCGTTCGGTGGAGTAAAAGGTCGCACCGAGCTTCCCAGTTATGTCGAAAAGGCCAGCCGCGGTGAGATTCCCCTAGAAACATTCATCACACACAACTTGCCCCTGGAGCAGATAAACGAGGCATTCGATCTTATGCACAAAGGTCAAAGCATTCGCACCGTCATTCATCTCTAAATTCGGCTTCACCTCCCACCAGTCGTATTCGAGTAACCACCCACAGAAAGGAAACAAAGATGTCTGTTTTTACTCATGTAACCGTCGGCACCCAAAATCTGCAAAAAGCACGCGCATTCTATGATGTAGTTTTGAAGGAAATTGGCCTGCAGCGCATTGCAGATCTCAACGATGCTGGATCTATCTGGGGCATCGATAAGCCCTCGTTCTTTGTACTCAAACCGGCTGACGGAAATCCTGCCACTGTCGGCAACGGAGTCACAGTAAGCTTCGAAGCACCTAGCCGAGCTGCGGTTCAAGCGTTCCATGAAGTAGCGTTGTCGAACGGTGGCGTTTGCGAAGGCCAGCCAGGCCCTCGTGGTTGGGCAGAAAATGCCTATGCTGCTTACGCTCGTGATTTGGATGGAAACAAGCTGGCCGTTTACTGCTTCAAAGCAGAGTAACCAGGCTTTCCGAAGCCTCCTCTAGGAAGGGGGCTTCGTTTTATTAAGACTGAAGCCCGTTGCGGGCCACAGTGGCCCCTTCTTCCAATGCCTTACCGATCTGCTCCTCAAAATTACGATGCGTCATCTCTTGCAAAGCGGCAGCCGTTACACCCCGGTAGGCAACCAAAGCATCGATCATCTCCTGAGCGTCGCGGTTGGCCAGTAGCTGACTGCAATTGACCACGACATTCTTCGCCGCAAGTTGCGCTATCTCGATAGGGATGCCGGCAACTATCGCCTGATTGGCCAGTGCGGTCATAAGCAAGGCAGGGAAGGCCGGGCCGGTGCCAGAGAGCGCAGACAGGTAATCGATACTGCTTTCCTCCTGAACCTCAGCGGCAGTGCCGACGCATTCGAACAAGCGCTGCACGAGACTCTTGCTCGTTGTATCGATCTCTTCAAAGCAATACCAAGGCGTAAAAGACTGGCCGATTTCTACCGCCGCATTAGGCATCGCCCTCACAACTGCCGAAGCCTGCGTCTGCGCCGCAATAGCCTGTGCCGTAATGCCAGCCATCAGTGAAATGATTGTCTTGCCGGTGGCGTTGATGTTTAGGCTGGCGAAATGCTCAGGCCGAACCGCGATGATGACCAAATCGCTGCGATCCACTAACTGTTGGTTATCAGTGACAAGACAAACACCGTGTTGAGCTAAAGGATGGTTACCGGATCTATTCGAAATAACCAGATTGCCGGCGGGTAACAATGCTTTCGTTATCACCGCCTTAGCGATTGATCCACCTAGCCAACCCGTTCCTCCAATGATGCCAAGAGTTTCATTAATCATTTGTAGCCGCCTCTTCGAAGGTGTTTATTAGAGGAACGAAAATCCCAGGTTCCGTCTCGGCATAACCGAACTTTCCGTAAAAACGATCCAGTTCCCGTTGCTTTGGCAACGTTCCGGTAAAAATACTCAGGTAATGAGGAATACGATCGAAACGCACAGTGATTTCCTCAATCGTATTCATGGTGATGTAGCCGATTTGGGTAAGATAAATCGTTCGCCCACGCGCATCAGCGCTATGGTTGTCATAACCAAAGCGCCTAAACATACTGGCTAAAGCACTCATTCGATGCTCGTCTACAACAGAGACCTCTGCAGCAACCTCGTTTGACTGAAGTGCCCAGCTACGGATTGCAAACTCGAATTGCGAGTCGAACAGTTGTGGGTTAAGCCAACATTCGTAAACATTCAGGATCGCCTCGGAAATACTTTCCGCATAGCTTTCAGACTGACGGATCAACCCACCCGTATTGGTATCTCGCCATCGGGAAAGCAAGGCGGCGAGCAACTGTTCGCGATCCTCAAAGAACCAATAGAAGCTGGTTCGTGATAAGCCAAGACGTTTGGCTAAGGGCATGACCCGAACAGCATCAATGCCCGACTCCTTGAGCACGTCGTAGGCAGCTTCTAACCATCCCTCTGGTGACCCACGCCAACCTGTATCCTGGGCCTTACTACGACCCTTCCCTACCTGGGACATGTCGAATCACCCTCTACAAAAATTGCTGACTTTACTGTACCCTGATGTCCTCTAAATGTACACATAAGTACATTTAATTGACTTCCCCCGCCTCGGCATTTAGAGATCGAGCACTATGAAGATTCAGCCGCTGCCCCCCCTCAATAGCTTGGTCGTATTCGAAGCCGTTGCGCGCCATCTGAGTTTCACCGCCGCAGCAAAGGAGCTCAACGTAACGCAGGGGGCCATCAGCCGGCAAATAAGGCTGCTCGAGAATTACCTCGGCGATAGCCTCTTCGAACGAAGCACTCGTGAAGTGAGCTTAAACGCAGTGGGGAGCCGTTATTATGAGACAGTACATTTGATGCTTCAGGGGATCGCCAAGGGCACCGAAGAAATTCGACGTTGGCAAAGTGGGCGTCAAATTACAGTCATGACCAGTTCAGCTATGGCCTCCCTCTGGCTGCTTCCAAAGGTCGCAGATTTTCAACGCTTGCATCCGGACGTCGATCTTCGAATCGTCGCCTTTGATCGAGTCAAAGACTACTCTCGTCTGGACTGCGATGTAGCCCTTTACTACTGCCGAACGCCCCCTTTGCAAATGACAGTCACGCCATTGTTTTCAGAAGAGGTATTCCCAGTCTGCAGCGGGGACTATTTAGAAAAAAACCCGCACATACGAACCATCGATCAGCTCGACTCCGCTACGTGGTTATGGCTGGATGATCCCCAAACCGACTGGATCGGTTGGCCAGAATGGTTTGAACGGCTGGGCTATGAGACTCAAGCGCCACGACATCGGGTGAACATCAATAATTATTCAATGTTGATTCAATCCGCCCTGACAGGACAGGGAATTGCCTTGGCTTGGTCGCACCTGGTTGGCACTCATTTAGAAACCGGTGACCTGGTAAAACCGGTCAAGGATGTCCTTCAAACGAACGCAAAATTTTGTCTGCTGGAGCACCCTGGCCGAGATGGAAACCTGTACATCGTGAGCAAATTTCGAGAATGGCTACTGCAACAGATTAGGCCATTTAATGATAAAAACTCATAAGCTATTGACATTAAATAGTTTGTCATTGACGCAATTTTATATAAATATTGACTTCAGGCAAGGACTCTCAACTAAAATAAAACCGAGCTGCCATCATGAATCACAAATCAGACTCCCCTAGAAGTCGCTTAACATCCGGTCAAAGAATACCGGGGATTTTACTATTGTTAAGCCTTCCATCTGCTGCTCATCCACTGCCCAAACCTTGATAACTGCTATTGCGATTTTATCGCAAAATCGCTATTTGCTGCCGGAAAATTCGGCGCATGCCTATCACCGTTTGAAACGAGGCAATAGATGCTCAGACCAATTAAACAACGAAATACTACCTAATATCTAGGTTGCACTTTATTGCATCCGGCCTGTCAAGCAACTGCGCAATTGGATGAGTAGCACTCATCCTAAGCCGGGGGGTTTTGGTCGTGCTCTATTTCATACACCAGCAGGGTTAATGATATGTGGATTACACAAGAAAAACTTCCATTGGGTGAACATATTGCCCAGTTTTTCGACTGGATAATTCAAAATGGGTCGGGGGTGTTCGACTCAATATCGAGCACACTCTCCGGCACAATAACCTTCTTTATTAATTTGCTTCTTTGGTTCAACCCTCTTGCCTTAATAGTTAGCTTTGCATTATTGGCATATTACATTCAGCGAAAAGCAACCTTAGCGGCGTTTGTTTTCTTAGCATTTTTACTTATATTGAATCTTGGATACTGGCAAGAAACAATGGAAACCCTTGCTCAGGTTACTTTTTCCACTATTGTTTGCATATTCATTGGTGTGCCTTTAGGTATTGTCGCAGCGCATCGACCTTGGTTTTACTCGACAATGCGACCGGTACTCGACCTAATGCAAACTGTGCCAACCTTTGTGTATCTGATCCCTACCCTAACTCTTTTTGGGCTAGGAGTAGTGCCAGGGTTGATATCCACAGTGGTATTTGCCATTGCCGCACCGATCCGCCTTACTTATCTGGGAATCTGTGATGTACCTGGAGAGTTGATGGATGCTGGTAAGGCCTTCGGCTGCTCACGCCACCAACTATTGATGCGTATCGAACTGCCTCACGCAATGCCTAGCATCGCCGCGGGTATCACGCAGTGCATCATGCTGTCCCTTTCCATGGTGGTGATCGCTGCCCTAGTAGGCGCCGATGGTCTCGGCAAACCCGTGGTAAACGCGCTGAATACCGCAGATATCGCACTAGGCTTTGAAGCTGGCTTGGCCATCGTTCTGCTGGCAATCACGCTCGACCGTATCTGCAAACAACGTGAAACTATAAAAAGAGGTGACGTATGAGCATCATCCGTTTTGAAAATGTAGACGTCATCTTCTCCGCCCGTCCTAAATCCGCTCTGGAATTGCTCGATCAAGGCCTTTCGCGTCCAGATATCCTCAAGCAGACCGGCTTGATCGTGGGCGTGGAAAAGGCAAACCTGGAAATTAACAAAGGTGAGATATGCGTGCTGATGGGCCTTTCAGGCTCCGGAAAATCCAGCCTATTGCGATGCATCAACGGTTTGAACACCGTCAGCCGCGGCAAGTTGTTCGTTGAGCACGAAGGCTCGCAAATCAACATCGCTTCCTGCACTCCCGCTGAACTGAAGATGATGCGTACCAAGCGAATTGCGATGGTGTTCCAGAAGTTCGCCCTAATGCCTTGGCTCACGGTACGCGAGAACATCAGCTTCGGCCTGGAGATGCAGGATCGCCCAGAGAAGGAGCGGAGCAAGCTGGTTGATGAGAAGCTTGAACTTGTGGGCTTGACTCAATGGCGCAACAAGAGGCCGGATGAGCTATCAGGGGGCATGCAGCAGCGCGTTGGACTGGCTCGCGCCCTCGCGATGGATGCAGATATTCTGCTGATGGACGAGCCCTTCTCTGCTCTCGATCCGCTGATTCGCCAGGGTCTTCAGGATGAATTGCTCGATCTGCAGCGCAAGCTGCATAAGACCATCGTTTTTGTGAGTCATGATCTAGACGAAGCACTGAAACTGGGTACGCGGATTGCTATTATGAAAGATGGCAAGATCATTCAGTACAGCAAGCCCGAAGAAATCGTGCTGAACCCGGCCGATGACTATGTACGAAATTTCGTCGCCCATACCAACCCATTGAATGTGCTGTGCGCAAAGAGTTTGATGACCAATCTGGATCAGTGCATTTTCGCTCGTGATGAGTTTTGCTTGGATACTGCCCAAAATCTCTGGATGGTAATAAACCGATCACGTGGATTGGACAGCGTTCGACGGGGCACTGTGACCGTAGAGACGCAAACATGGAATCCAACTAAACGGATCGAAACTTTACATCGCTTGGTGACATTGGTGCCGCCAGAAACCAACATGAGAGATGCGCTTCAAATTCGCTACGAAACTGGCAACCCACTAATCGTCCAAGATAAAACCCAGACCATATTAGGCGTTCTGGGCGACGGGGAGCTGTATCGAGCGCTTCTCGGGCATAACGTGTCACACCCTATTCCAAGCGGAACGTTAAAAGAGTCATCTGTCGCATAATTAATCGGCGACGTTTGGTTAGCGTCGCCATTCGAAACGCAAAAAATAAAAAAGCGCTGACCTAGTACTGTCCTTTTCAATAGTGTATCTGCCGCCACTTACTGACTGTTAGTTTGAGCGAGACCAATGATGACTATTACTGATAAAACGCATCGAGAACTTCTTGCCGATCGGATACCCGGACATGGCATGCCCGGCGGTTTATTCGGCCGCAAGGACATTTTTGAAACCGACGTCGACATCTTCTTTACAAAACACTGGATTCTGGTGGGCGTAACGGCCGACATTCCAGAACCAGGCGATGTATCCACAATCGATATTGGAAAGTCCTCGATCATGCTCGTACGGGATGATGATGAGCAGGTGCAGGCTTTTCGAAATGTGTGTCGTCACCGCGGTGCTCGTCTGAAACAGGCAGGGAAATCGACAGTCGGTATGTTGGTTTGCCCTTATCATCAATGGAGTTATGATTTAGATGGAAGTTTGAAACATGCGGCACACATGGGTCAGGACTTTGATCCAAAATGCAAGAGCCTTATACCTGTTCATACTAAAGTTGTCGGAGCGCATGTCTTTATATGCTTAGGCGACAAGCCGCCAATGGATATTTCGTATCTCGAACAGATTATGGCCCCGCGCTTCGCTCAGTATGATATCTGCCGTTCCAAAGTAGCTAATGAATCCGAAATCATTGAAAATGGTAATTGGAAGCTGGTCATTGAGAACAATCGTGAATGTTATCATTGTGCCGCTACACACCCTGAACTCACCGCGTCGTTTTTACCTGAGGATTTCGGATACTGCACAGATGGACTCGGTGAAGATTCGTTAAGGGAGCTGGAGGAATATCATCGCCGCAATGCTCACACCAAAGAAAATTGGGTGAAAGAGGGCTATATCTGTGACGCCGTCGAACATCTAGATGAAGAGGCGGTCACCCAATTCCGATCTCAACGATTGGTAATCGCAGGCAATGGCGAATCCCAAACGCTTGATACCCGGGTAGCATGCACCCGCCTGTTCGGTGACCTCGCCCGCCGCGATTTGGGCGACATGCACTTCTGGACGCATAACTCGTGGACTCACATCATGAGTGACCACGCTGTGGTCTCCTACATCATTCCGCTGGCTCCTGATAAAACCTTGGTTAGGACTAAGTGGCTGGTACACGCCGACGCGATTGAAGGCGTTGACTACCAAGTGGAGAGACTGACCGAAGTTTGGAATGCCACCAACCTCCAAGACGCCAACCTCGTCGGTATTACCTACAGCGGCACTCAAGACCCAGGTTACATGCCCGGGCCGTTCTCGGCGTTCACCGAATCGTATGTCGACCAGTTCTCTCGTTGGTATACCGCACGCTTGGCTGCGCATGGTGTGTGAGGAATGAACATGACGACTTACGAAAGATCAGCACCCGTTGAAAACGCTAGTACGGTTGAACGGTTTACTCACTCAGAGACGTGGAGCGCATATGGTTCACAATGGAACAGCGGCGAACAAAAATCATTAAAATGCTGCGCTGTGCGACAAGAAACGCATGATGTGAAAACGTTTATTTTTCGATGCGCCGACTTCAGCGCGCTAAGTTTCGAGCCGGGACAATTCATCACTATTTTGCCGGTGATCGCGGATCAAACCGTGGCTCGCTGCTATACACTATCGTCCTCCCCTGCCCGTCCATTCGCGTTTTCCATCACCGTTAAACGTGTGCCTGGCGGAGCCGTGTCGAACTGGCTGCATGATAATTTGCGCGTTGGGGATTGTCTCGAGGCTTCCGGCCCGACCGGAAGCTTCACGCCTGTTGGCCATCCCGCCGCCAAATTGTTGTATCTTTCGGCCGGTTCTGGCGTGACGCCTCTGATGTCAATGACCCGATCTGTCTTCGATATGGCAGGTAACCTCGACATTGTCTTCTTGCATAGCGCTCGTACACCTGCAGACATCATCTTCCATGGGGAGTTGATGCACATGCAGGCTGAAATGCCGGGGTTGCGTTTTTTGAGCATCTGCGAAGGACACGGCGATGCCGTCGAATGGAAGCAACCGATTGGCAGACTCGATTTGTCCTTATTGACTCAACAAGTACCGGACTTCAAGGAGCGTGAAGTATTTACCTGCGGGCCTCAAGGTTATATGAAGGCAATCAAATCGCTGCTCAAGGAGGCAGCGTTCGATTTCAACCACTACCACCAAGAAAGCTTCGACATTACGGTACTGAATGATGATCCGCTAATCGAACAAGCCCCTTCGATTGATCAGCACGAAGTGTTCACAGTCACCCTATCACGCTCGGGGAAGATGTTCAGCATGCCAAGCAATCAGACAGTGCTTGCGGCGGCAAAAAAAGCGGGTGCCATCGTGCCTTCATCCTGCAGCCAGGGAATTTGTGGAACCTGTAAAACAGCTTTGCTAAAGGGAACGGTAGAGATGAACCACAATGGCGGCATCAGGCAACGTGAAATTGATAAAGGTCTACGTTTGCTCTGTTGCAGCAAACCCACATCCGATCTCGTCATCGATCTTTAACGCTCGCTGCGAGCATGAATCCAACACGTAAGCAAGCGCTATCGTCTTAAGGGTGATCGCGGTGGTCAGCCAGTGGCCACCGCTTGTCAAACCTTCAATCTCATATCGCGTGGAATACTGCCTTTAAATTAAGCGATCAAACAGCACACATCTGAACGGGAGATGAAATCCAGATGTCACTAGCGTCGAGTTGCCCACCAGCAGCAAAGCGAACCAGATGTAACTAACAAGGCTCCTTCCCAGAAATATCTCTGCAGCGTTGTATTCAAAATGATGGAACCCATCAACGACGATAGTACGGGAGCTGCATAGGATACGGCGGCCAGAAAAAGGAGGTTGCCAGTCAGCAGGCCTTTATTCCATCCGACGTACCCCAATGCCATGATCGTAGCCGCTACCACCAGCTCCAAAACCGCCATCGGCTGCACGTCTGCAAGGTTATAGTCGCTGAGCAAATATTTCACCCAAAGGGCGATACTGGTCGCGACAAAAAACAGAACCGTAGCATCCTTTCCTTGGGAAAGTGGCTTCACCACGCAGCAGTAAACCGCCCATACGAACGCTCCTATTAATGCCAACCCGTAGCTCATCGGATTGACTGATGCGTTTGCCACTATCAACTGGAAGGAAAATCCACCCCCCTCACTCAAAATCCAGCCAACGCCAAAAAGCGAGATCAGCACGCCGGGTATCAGCAGCAAAAAACTAGCCTGGCGCTGCCCGGATAACACCGCCAGAAGCAGCGTAAAGCATGGCCATAAGTAGTTTACCAAACCTACCTCAATGGCTTGTCTCCGGTCTTGCGCTAACCCCAGCGCAACAGCTAGTCCTACTTCATAACTGACGAATAGAGCACACCCGACAGCCAGGTACCGGATGGAAAATTTCCTCACCGGCGCCCATCCATTAATCAGAATGAGCAGCACGCTCGCGACCGAAAACATCAAGGCTGCGCCTATCAATTGACCGATGTTTTCGCTCACCAATCTTATGAGTGGAGGCAGGGCACTCCACAGCACAATCGCACCCAAGCCAGACAGATTCCCTTTCGCGTGCTCGGCACTCTTGGTCAATGACATTTTCGCTTTATGCCTAATCTGAGTAATAAAACTAAATTTAAAACACAGGCTCTTGCATTGCTCGATTCACTCTCAGGAAGAACCGACCCTGGTGAGGTGCCGCGTGTCGAAACACTAGCTTCGATCGTCTAAAAAGGTATCTACTTCACACTGGCTTCTGCACAATCTTTCAGCACATAAAACTTATAATACAGTGACTAACTTGATGAAATTACAACCTTTGCCGCCATTGAATAGCCTGGTGGCGTTCGAGGCCGCAGCTCGCCATTTAAGCTTCACCCTGGCGGCTCGCGAACTGAACGTCACTCAAGGTGCAATCAGCCGCCAGATACGCTTACTCGAAGACTATCTAGGTACTGCACTATTCGTCCGTACCACACGTGAAATCAATCTCACAGCCACGGGCAGTAAATATTACGAAAGTGTTCGTGAGACGCTGCATCAAATCGTCCACGCCACAGCGGGAATTCGCCATTGGCAGGGAGCCCAGCAGGTCACTGTGGTCACGAGTACGGCGATGGCATCGTTGTGGCTACTTCCCCTGGTGTCGGAATTTCAACGCCAGAATGAGGAGATTGATCTACGGATCATTGCCACTGACCAAGTCAGTGATTTTTCCCGGCTGGACTGCGATCTCGCGCTTTACTATTGCAGTACGCCGCCAAAGAACATGAAAGTTACTCCGTTGTTCAGTGAAGAGATTTTCCCGGTATGTAGTCCTGCCTATCTAGTGCAGCATCCCGAGATCTCTGAGCTTGAGCAGTTAGGCGCATGCACTTGGTTATGTCTCGAGGATCAGCAAAGCGACTGGATCGGCTGGGTGGAATGGTTCAAGCGTCTTGGCCACCCCGTCCCAGAACCTCGGCGACGAATTAATATCAACAGCTACGCCATGCTGATCCAGTCAGCCCTCGCTGGTCAGGGTATCGCCTTGGCTTGGTCGAGCCTAATTAGCAACTATTTGCAGACGGGAGACCTGGTACGGCCAACGCAAACTACCTTGCATACGGATGCCCAGTTCTGCTTACTCGAACCCCAAGGCAGGGCTCCCAACAGACAAAGCGTCAACCGCTTTCGTCAGTGGCTGATGGCCCATCTAACGGAAACCGTTGATGCTTGAGTGACGGTTAATGGTAATGCCAATACTGAATGAAGATGGTGTACCGAACCTCGACCCGGCACCACCTTCTTCCAGACATCTACCGTTGATCGCCCGCCGCTGGAATACTGTCGCGGATGTTGACTCTATTATTCCCGCAACCTGGCTATGCAAGCTCCCGAGAAGGTTTCATTCCCGAAAAGCTACCCAGATTAACCCCATAAGGATCGGACATCTGCTCATTTGCGGCAGGACGCATGACTTGGCCTTCAGCACTGCTCACGGTATCTGCTCGCAAACTGCGCACGAGACTGTAGCCGGTAATGAACAGGAAAAAGGCTATGGGCAGACCAATGATGATACTCGCCATCTGGATCGCGATTAGTCCGCCGGCTAACAATAGCCCTGCAGCAATAGCCCCTTCAAGGAAGCACCAGAGCACTCTAATCCAGTTAGGTGGATTTATGCTGCCTACGGAATTGAGCATGCACAACACTTGGGTTCCAGCATCCGCAGCAGTGATGAAATGCACCGCAAGCAGGAGGCAGACGATCACGCATAACACTCCACCCACAGCCGGCCCATCGAGACGCTCTAGCAAGGTGAACATCGCCGAGGTGGTTTCTTTCTGAGTAGAAAGGAGTACGACACCGCCTTTAAATGGTGCTGCTTCGCTCTGCTCGGCCACCGGCAATTGAGCATGTGCCAGGCGGGCATTTTGCTCGTCCTTCAGCGCCGCGCCACCAAATACCGACATCCACAGTATCGTCACAAGCGTGGGTACAACCAGAGCCCCAACGATGAGCTCGCGGATGGTTCGACCACGGGAGATCCGCGCGATGAATAAACCAACGAAGGGGCCCCATGTCATCCACCAAGGCCAATAGAATGCAGTCCAGCTCTTCTGCCATTGCGTATCGGCCTGAGCGTCCGTCCACAAACTTAAACCGACGATGTGCTGGACGTAGTCTCCTGTTGCCTCGAAGAAAAAATTGACGATGTAACGGGTCGGCCCCAACCATAACACCACCACCATCAATCCGAAAGAAATCCACATATTCAAGGTCGACAGTCGCTTCATGCCCTTGGAAAGACCGGCCACCAACGAAACCGCAGCGATCAGGGTCACCAAAGCGATAATGGACAATTGCAGACCAATACTCACTGGTATTTGGAATACTTGATTAAGCCCCGTATTAATCTGTACGACACCTAAACCGAGCGACTGAGAAACACCAAACGCCGTGATGGCCACGCCGAGAATATCTACCATATGGCCGATAGGCCCATAAATACGTTTGCCTATAAGTGGATACAGGATGGAACGCAGCGCAAGAGGTAAACCCTTACAATAGGCGAAGTACGCAAGGCTAAGTCCGATCATCGTGAAAATTGCCCATGGGTGGAGACCCCAATGGAACAGGGTCAAGCGCATGGCCACGGTAGCGGCTTCGTCGGTCAATCCCGGGATGAACGGGTTGCTCGCATAATGAAGAACGGGTTCAGCGACTGACCAGAAGATCAATCCGATGCCCATTCCGGCACTGAACAGCATGGCGATCCAGGCACCGAAGCTGAACTCAGGGGTGTCGTTCTCACGACCCAGCTTAAGGGTTCCATAACGGCTACATGCAAGCATCAACAGCGTACCGAGCATACCGCTCACTACTGCAAGATATAACCATTTGAAATTTTCGAGGATAGCATCGGAAGCTGTTTTAAAGACTGTGGCAGCTTGGTCGCCTTTCAATGCGCAAAGCAGAACGAAGATCACGACAATTGCGACTGACACAACAGTCACAGTTGGATTAAGGCCTTTGAACAGGCCGCTTGTAGCACGCATCGGCTATCTCCCTTGTTTTTGTAGTGCAGCGCCGTACGGGGATTTTAGTTATCCGCAATATGTAATTGCGCGCTAAACAATGAGTGAGGACACTGCGCAGAACAAACTATTTTATCTCATCAATTAATGACAAAAATGCATGCATAACCGGTGAAAAAAGCGCGAAAAGCCTATCCACCATCAGACCGTATGGATGATTTTTTCTCACTAATAATGGATAAAAAATGGTTTGTCTGCACCCGTCTGCGCGCTAAACAATCACTCCAGCCAAAGGCCATTAAGGCCGACCAACCGTGCGATCTGGAGACAACAATAATGGGCATCGCAAACCTCATCCCCGTACAAACCCTGGAAGCCGTTCTTGCCCCCATCGAACAGGCACATGGCTTGACCAACGACTTTTACACCGAGCAGCGCTACTTCGAACTGGACAGAGACCAGGTTCTGGGCAGCAATTGGGCGTGCATCGGTTTTGCTACTGATCTGCCAAACAACGCGTACGTCAAACCTGTGGACTTCATGGGGCTGCCGCTTCTGATGATCCGCAACCGCGAAGGCCAGGTTCAGGTGTTCCATAACGTCTGCAGCCACCGTGGCGTCAAGTTGGTTCAAGAAGCCGGTACCATTCAGGGGATGATTCGCTGCCCGTACCACTCGTGGACTTACGACCTTAATGGTGCGTTGCGCGGTACCCCTCACGTCGGCGGTATCAACCAACATAAAGACGAGCGCTTTGCGTGCGAGAAACACGGTCTTAAGCCATTGCGCAGCGCAATCTGGATGGACATGGTGTTTGTTAATTTGTCAGGTGATGCACCCGCCTTGGAAGAGGCCCTCGCCCCGCTGACCGAACGCTGGGTGCAGTTTCTCGGACACGACGGCATGGGCCTAATGCGTCGCGAGTCCGACGGCGGCAAGATGTCGATTGAGGTCAACTGCAATTGGAAGCTGGCGGTAGAGAACTACTGCGAGGCATATCACCTGCCATGGATTCACCCAAGCCTAAACAGCTATTCGCGCCTGGAAGACCACTACAACATCATTTTTGACCAGTTCGCCGGTCAGGGCAGCCTCGCCTACAACTTGTCAGATGTCGCTGGTACACACCTGCCGACGTTCCCGTCGTGGCCGGTCGATCGCATGCGTAACGCAGAATACGTATCGTTTTTCCCTAATGTACTGCTGGGCATCCAGGCCGACCACGCCTTCGCGATGATGCTGGAGCCGATTGCGCCAGGTAAGACGATTGAGCATCTGCGTCTGTTCTTCGTAGGCGACGAATCGCTGAGCCCGCATTACGAAGCCGCTCGCAAGGCTGTCATGGAATCCTGGCGTGTGGTGTTCGCCGAAGACATTGCCTCAGTCGAAGGTATGCAGAAAGGCCGCAGCTCGCCAGGTTACAACGGCGGTGCCTTCTCACCGGAAATGGACTTGCCGACTCACTACTTCCACAAGTGGGCCGCCCGTCAGTTGTTGAATAGCGCCGAAAAGGCTTGAGCCGAGGATATCCCGATGAGCACTCAACACTGGCTTAACTATATCGATGGGCAGTGGGTCGATAGCGATCAACGTCTGACCATCCTCAATCCTGCCAACAATCAGCCGGTAGCGACGATGGCACAAGCCAGCGTTGCCGACGCCGAAAGCGCACTTCAAGCCGCCCGTCGCTGCGCAGACAGCGCAGCGCTGACGCGGGTGCGTCCTGCGCAAAGAGTGACTTGGCTGTTGGAAATCGCCCGGCAGATTCGTCTGGTAACAGATGAAGGTGCAGAAATCCTTTGCGCGGAGAACGGCAAGACCCTTCGCGATGCAAGGGACGAGTTCATCGAAGCGGCTCGCTATTTCGAATACTACGCCGGCATGGCCGACAAAATTGAAGGTATTTCGGTACCTCTGGGCAATGGCTACATGGACTTCACGCTCTATGAGCCGATGGGCGTCTCTTTGCAGATCGTTCCATGGAATTTCCCGGTATCGATCTGCGCTCGCTCCTTGGCTCCCGCGTTAGCCGCCGGCAACTCGGTAGTCATCAAGTCACCCGAACTCGCGCCGCTGGGGATATGCGTGCTTATGCAGGCGATCGAACGCGCCGGTTTGCCTTCAGGCGCTGTCAACCTACTGTGCGGGCGTGGGCGTGAGGTGGGGGCTTTCCTGGCAGCGCACAAGAGCGTTGATCAGATTGTCTTCACCGGCTCCGTTCCTACTGGTCAGAGCATCCTGCGCGCAGCAGCCGAGAATGCGGTGCCCAGTGTTATGGAATTGGGTGGTAAGTCAGCGGCTCTGGTATTCGCCGATGCCGACCGCGAACAACTCCTAGCGAGCGTGCGCAACGGGATTTTCTTCAATGCCGGGCAAGTTTGTTCGGCAATGTCTCGGCTATTGGTAGAACGTTCAATCTACGACGAAGTGGTCGAGCAAGTCGGTGCTCTGGCTCGTGGTCTGGAAATTGGCCCAGGTTCAGATAATGCCGAACTGACCCCGGTGATTTCAGCTGCACAACTACAAGGCATTGAGGGTATGTGCCAACGCGCCCAAAAGGAAGGTGCGCGAGTCGTTGCCGGAGGAGAAGCGGTGTCGGGTTCGGATGGCAATTTCATGCAGCCGACGGTGTTCTGCGATGTGACTGCGGAAATGGAAATTGCTCAGAGTGAAGTTTTTGGCCCCGTGTTGGCAATCCTGCCATTCGACACTGAGGAAGAAGCCATCACCTTGGCTAACGGCACCGACTTCGGTTTGGTGGCGGGCATCTTCACCCAAGATCTGAACCGCGCCCTACGCTGTTCTCGGCGACTGCGCGCGGGGCAGGTATTCGTCAATGAGTGGTTTGCCGGAGGCATTGAGACTCCTTTCGGCGGGGTTGGTTTGTCCGGTTACGGTCGCGAAAAAGGTCAGGAAGCGCTGTACAGCTATGTGCGCACCAAGAATCTTGCACTGCGCATCCAGGGCGAGTGAGGGCCGATATCATGAAGAAGTGGCTATGCATCATTTGCGGGCTGATCTACGACGAAGCCTTGGGCTGGCCGGATGACGGCATCGTTGCAGGCACCCGCTGGGAAGATGTACCAGCGGACTGGCTCTGCCCGGAATGCAAGGTTGGCAAGAGTGATTTCGAGATGATCGAGATTAGCGATCCGGTCACTGCCGCCCCCGTAATAGCGGCGGTCACTGCCCTCCCCATCGCTGCACCGGTAGAGGCGACCCGTCCTGTTGGCCCAGTGGTTATCATTGGTAGCGGTCACGCTGGCTATGGCCTGGCCCAGGCTCTGCGCAAGCAAGACCCGAATCTGGAAATTCGCGTCCTGACTCGAGAATCCGGACATGTTTACTCCAAGCCAGCGCTCTCTATTGCCTTGGCTCAAGGTCGAAGCGCAGCTGCTCTGGCCAGCGAGAGTCCTTTGGCAGTGGAACAACGAATAGGCATCCGGGTGTACCCACACTGCCATGTGGAGCGCATCGATTCTCAAGCTCGGCGTGTCTACACAAACCTTGGTGAAATGACGTATGGCCAGCTAGTTCTAGCCAGCGGCGCGGCTCCTATACGTGTACCGATCGAAGGCTGCGCGGAAGCATTAGTAAGCGTCAACAATCTGTCTGACTATCAAGTCTTCCGCGCACAATTGGAAGGTATGCGTCGTATCGCCATTCTTGGCGATGGGCTTATTGGTTGCGAATTCGCCAACGACCTGGCCAGCAGCGGTTTTCAGGTACAAGTCATCGGCTTAGGTGCTTGGCCCATGGAGCGCTTGCTTCCACAACCTGCTGGACTTCATCTGCAGCAGGCACTCAGTGAACTCGGAGTGCGCTGGAACTTGCAAACAACATTGCAGCGTATTGAGCGCAGCAACGATGGATTCGAGCTGACACTGGCCAACGGCGAGCAGCATCATGCCGATCTGGTGCTGTCAGCTATCGGTTTGCGACCTAACCAGGAGCTAGCGCTGGCCTGCGGTCTGGAATGTGGCCGCGGAATCAAAGTCGATCAATATCTAGAGACCTCCATACCAGGGATCTATGCATTAGGAGACTGCATCGAAATCGATGGCCAGTTGATGCCCTATTTGGCGCCGATCAACCAAGGGATCGATGCCTTGGCGCGCACGCTGTCCGGCCAACCGACCATCGTGCGATATCCGCTGATGCCAGTTACGGTTAAGACGCCGGCGGCCCCATTGTGCTTGCTAGCGGCCCCCTCTGACTGCAACGGTCAATGGCGTATTGAATCAACGGTCGACGGTCTCAGCGCAGCATTTCACGACGACGCGGGCATCCTGCGCGGTTTCGCACTGCTCGGACGCCAAGCGCAACAACAGCGCAGCGCCTGGCTACAGAACTGCCAGTCCTCTCAAACATACGTGGCCTGAGAATAACAATATGAACAATCGCGAAATTCACCTACCACACGATGATCATGACTGCGGTTGGTATGCCGCCCTGCCCGCACCTGCTGCCGCCAAGCGCCTAAGTGGTCAACAGCAAGTCGACTACGCCGTGATCGGCGCCGGCTTTGCCGGCCTTGCAGCTGCCAGACGTTTGGCTGAACAAAAGCCCGACGCACGCATCATACTGGTCGACGCCCAACGCGTCGGCTACGGTGCTTCCGGACGCAATTCCGGTTTTGTCATCGACCTGCCACATAAAATGGCGCTGGAACATCCGGATCCGGCTCACAAGCAGCGTCTGTTGGGGCTGAACCGCGCAGCCATTGACCAATTACAGCGGCTGGTCACACAAAACCAGATCAACTGCCAGTGGTCACATGCCGGTAAATATCAAGGTGCCGTCGGCCCACGGGGCCTGGCTTACCTTGAGCATTTCGAACGTTTGATGACTGAATTAGGTGAACCATTTCAAAGCGTCGAGCGTAACGAGCTAGCGAAGGTAATCGGCACCCACCACTACAGCCGCGCGGTTTTTACGCCGGGCTGCTACCTGATGCAACCGGCGGCGTTGGTACGCGGTCTGGCAGACTCACTACCGAAAAACGTAGAACTGCTCGAACAATCACCCATTCAGGGCCTGCAGCGTGATAGCAAAGGCCAATGGCTGCTACAAGGTGCCGATGGCCAGATACGCACCCCAAGTCTATTGTTGGGTGCCAGCATCTTCACTCAGGAATTTGGCTATCTGCGTAGCCGCTTGCTGCCGGTGATGACGTTCGCCAGCTGGACTCGGCCGTTAACTCAGGCAGAGATGGACGCTATTGGTATCCAAGCAGACTGGGGTTTGACCCCCGCCGACCATGCTGGCACCACTGTGCGCATGACTCAAGACCGCCGCCTCATCATCCGCAATACTTACAAACACGTACCGCGCTATGGCAAAAGCGTCAGCGACTCCATGCGCCAGGAGATCCGCGCCGGGCATCGCAAGGCTCTGCTAGCTCGTTACCCTCAGCTGGTTGACGTTCCGTTCACCCACACTTGGGGTGGCGCATATGCGATCTCGCGCAACTTCACCAATTTCTTTGGCGAGCTTGAAACCGGGGTCTATGCAACCGCATGCGACAATGGCGTTGGCGCGGCCTGGGGGACAATCTCAGGAACCCTACTAGCAGATATGGCCGTTGGTGCTGACTCTCGGCAATTACAGGATATTAAAGCAGTGACAGGTTTACCGTCCCGCAACCCTCCTGAACCGCTGCTGGGTTTAGGCGTGCGCACGCGTATCCGTCTGGCAGCATGGAACAGTCGGAGCGAACTGTGAAGAGTGTCACTGGTAAAGGGCCTGTGCGGAGGATCGACCACCGTGACCTCGACTTTGTTCACCGAGGTGGCCCTCCGGGCAAGGCCTCTGTTGCTCGCGCCCTGAGCAATGAAGTCTCGCCAAACATGGGTGTCGGCTTCGCACGTTGGGAAGGTGCAGAGGTGGCCTGGACGCTCCTTTATGACGAGGTGATCTTTGTGATCGAGGGATGCTTCGAACTCAAGGCCAATGACGAGCTTTATCAGGTTGAACCGGGGCAAATGCTATGGATTCCTGAAGGAACAGAGTTGGTTTATGGGGGACACGCGTTATTTGGATACGTTGTTTATCCGGGCGACTGGAAACGGCAGCATGGACTGGAATGAAGTTATCTGCTGCTGATGCCTAGCAGCAATTCCCCAATACAACTCGATCACATTAGCCCTAAATCACTATTGGAATACTGCCTCCTTCAAATAGCCAGTGGTATGTCGTATAGCTTTACCGATAGATCTCAAAAGGATCTATCGTTTTTTCCCAAGGTCGTTCCATGTGTAAGGTTTTTTAGGGAGAAATCGTTCCCGACTACGCCAACCACGATGAGTTTGCGACCAACCTCTCGATTTATCAGCGCTCGCCACAAGCGGCGCTGCTTTCCCCCAATGCCCACGAAACCCTAATATTTGCTCGGTTTATGCAGAAGGAATTCGGTTCCTTATGCTCCCCCGAGACGCAGGTAGTCGGCTCGTAGGTCACCCGCGGCGTGACTAGGCAAACATATCCACTAGCAGTCGCATGTTTTCAGAAGCCGAAGTAATGGTGCTCTGCTCGTATTTGCGGATTTCATCAGTGTTGAGCTGCGGCTCGGGTTGGTTGCCCCACGTACCTAGCCCGCCTTCGGCCTTCCCGCAGTCCCTCTTCCAGTAAGCGAATTTTACTTCTCGATACCACGATACAAACTATCTTTGATACAGAGGGTTAAAAGGCTGCCCAAACGTACCGGCCCATTGACTTCAGCTTGTCCTTCGCCGGTTTGAAGTCACGCTTCCCGTCTTTTGACTGGTCTTCTTGAGCGACTGCAAAAGGGAAGAGATCGTATGCGCTGCGCAAACTGCGGATTTGAGAGTCCCTCCGAGGCCAGCTTCTGTGAAGCTTGCGGCGTTAGGCTGTCTCGCAGCTGTCCGCGCTGTGGTCATGAGGCGGGCCTGTCCGCCAAATTTTGCAGTGAATGCGGCGCGCCGCTGACCGATGCGCCTGCTGCGTCACCACCACGCCCCAAGCCTGTTTCAGAACCCTCTACAGCTCCCATTCATTACACGCCACACCACCTTGCCGAGCGCATCCGCGCCGAACAGGCGGCTATGGAAGCCAGAGGCGAGACCGCCGGTGAACGCAAGACCGTCACGGCACTGTTTGCCGACATGGCCGGTTCAACGGCATTGATCCACGACCTTGATCCGGAAGAGGCCCACCGCCTGATCGAGCCCATCGTCGCGCTGATGATGGAAGCCGTCCACCACTACGAAGGCTATGTGGCCAAGACGCTGGGCGATGGCATACTCGCGCTGTTCGGAGCCCCCATCGCCCATGAGGATCATCCGCAGCGGGCGCTGTATGCGGCACTGCGCATGCAGCAGGCGATACGCCGACATGGCGACCGCATTCGCCTGGAGAAAGGCATTCCGCTGCAAATCCGCGTCGGCATCCATACCGGAGAGGTCGTCGTACGTTCGATCCGCACGGACAATTTGCACACCGATTACGATCCAGTCGGGAACACGATCCACATTGCCTCCCGGATGGAGGGAATCGCCGCACCCTCGTCGATCCTGGTGAGCGAGCCCACCTACAAGCTGGCGGAAGGTTATTTCGAATTCAAAGCCCTGGGGGCCGCCCAGGTCAAAGGCATTCCCGAGCCCCTTGTCGTCTACGAGGTGCAGGGTCTCGGTGCTCTGCGCACACGCCTGCAACTATCGGCACATCGCGGGCTGGCCGGGTTCGTCGGCCGCCAGGTCGAGCTCGACCACCTGCATCAGGCGCTCGAGCAGTCCAAAGCGGGCCACAGTAAGGTCGTCGCGGTGGTAGGCGAGGCCGGAGTCGGCAAGTCACGGCTGTTTCATGAGTTCAAGGAGCGCTCGCGGTGTGGCTGTCTGGTGCTGGAGACGTTCTCGGTGTCGCACGGCAAGGCCTTTGCCTATTTCCCGCTCATCGAGCTGCTGAACAACTATTTTCAGATCACCATCCAGGATGACGAGCGGCGATGCCGAGAAAAGGTCATGGGCAAGACCCTTACGCTCGAACGAAACTTCGAGAATCTCGTGCCCTACCTGCTCTACCTGCTGGGTATTGGCGAACGCAGTTCAGCACTCGCGGAAATGGATCCTCAGATCCGGCGCGTTCGCACCTTCGACGCGATCACTCAATTAATGGCGTGTGAGAGCCGCAATCAACCGATCGAGCTGCTGTTCGAGGATTTGCAATGGCTGGACTGCGAGACAGAAGCATTCCTCGTGTACTTGATCGACCACTTGGCGAGTTCCCCAATCCTGCTCCTCGTGAACTACCGCCCCGAGTATCAGCCTGAGTGGATACGCGCAGGCCATTGCAGCCAATTGCGGCTCGAACCGTTGGGCCCTGCCGATGCACAGGCACTACTCGCGACCCTGCTTGGGGATAATCTCACCCTCCCTCCCCTCAAACAGCTCATCCTGGATAAGACGGAGGGCAACCCTTTCTTCATGGAGGAAGTGATCCAAACACTGCTAGAGGAGAAATTGCTGCTTGGTGAACCCGCTCAATATCGGATCGAGCAAACTCCAGCTGCGCTGCATATCCCTACTACTGTGCAGGGTGTACTCGCCGCCCGTATCGACCGGCTCCCAGTCGCGGAGAAGGAGTTGCTACAAACCCTCGCCGTTATCGGCAAAGAATTCCCGTTCAGTCTGATCCAGTGCATCTGTGATGGCCGGGACGCTCGGATAGACAGCGACTTGTGCAATCTGCTCGCCCGACTGGAAGCTGCGGAATTCATTTACCAGCGGCCCGCATTTCCGGAGGTGGAGTATTCGTTCAAGCATGCTCTGACTCAGGAGGTCGCAGGCCACTCGCTACTCACTGAGCGGCGTAGCGCGCTGCATGAGCGTACAGCGCAGGCCATCGAGGCACTGTTCCCCACTCGCATCACGGATTACTGCAGCGAACTGGCGCATCACTACAAGCTGAGCGGCAATGTCCCGAAGGCCGTGGAATACCTGCACCGTACCGGGCAACAGGCCCTCCAGCATTCCGCCCATCTCGATGCGATGCGTCATCTCGGCGCGGCACTGGAATTGCTCGAGCATTTGCCCGACACGCCAACGCATGCCCATCAGGAACTGACGTTACTACTCGCCCTAGGGCCGGCCTTGATGGCCGTGCGAGGCTATGGTGCGCCCGAGGTGGCGGCCACCTACACCCGTGCACTGACGCTATGCGCGGAAGTAGGCGACGACTCGCTTTTCCCTGCGCTGCTGGGGCTGTGGAGTTACTACACGTTGCGTGCGCAATACTCAACCGCATGCGAACTGGCTGAGCGATTGCTCAGTATTGCGCAAACCGCGCAGGATCCGGACTTTCTCGTGGAAGCCCATGCGGCACTTGGGCAGACATTGCTTTTCCAGGGTGATCTCAAAAATGCCCATGACCATCAGGAGCGGGCGCGTGTCCTCTACAACCCAGACCGGCATCGCACACATTCCATTACGTACGGCATGGATCCGGGCTACGCCCTGACATTTTTGGCCTGGAGCCTTTGGTACTTGGGTTTTCCCAATCAGGCAAGTATGCGCAGTCAGGATGCCCTCGCTCTGGCCAAGAAGATTGCCCACCCATTCAGCCTGGCCTTCACCCTGTCCGGTACGTCGATACTGGGACAGTTTCGGCACGACGTACAACTCGCCGAAGAATGTGCAGATGCCGCTATCAAGCTTTCTCTAGAGCAAGGATTTCCATTGTATTTAGCAAGGGGGAATATTCTTCAAGGTTGGGCTCGCGCGGAGCAGGGAAACATTGATGAGGGAATTGCTCAGATAACCGAAGGTATCGCCACTTACCAAGCAGCCGGAGCAGAGCTTGGATGCTCTTATTTTCTGGCCCTGCTGGCCGAAACTCACGGGCGCGTCGGGCAACCGCAGACAGGATTGGATGCCGTGACCGAGGCTCTGGCTATTGTGAACAGAACAGGCGAGCACTTTTACGAAGCAGAGCTGTACCGGCTCAAGGGAACTCTGATTCTCCAATGCCTGGGCGAAGCCAGACTGGATTCTTTTGTACTGCAGGAAGCGCAAGCATGCTTTCAAAAGGCGATCTCGATTGCTCGACAACAAGGGGCGAAGTCACTCGAGCTACGAGCCACAATTAGCCTTGCTCAACTATTGGAAACACGAGACAAAGAGGCGGCCAGACAAATGCTGGCCGACATTTACTATTTTTTCACCGAAGGCTTTGACAGCGTTGATCTGCTACAAGCCAAGGCGCTGCTCGATGCATGGGGATCAAGCAGGGAGATGACCGATCGATAACGCAAGGTGCTGAATGGAGCATCGGCGTGTCGTCGATAAATGCGCGACGAGGAGAGGCACCACTACAAGTTCCGATGCGGCTCAGCGCCGACGAGGAGACCCAGAATGACCGCAAAGAACGGACAGCCTTGGGGCAGTGACGAGCATAAGCCGGTCGCGCTGGCCTTGCAGGGCGGTGGGATGCACGGCGCGTTCACCTGGGGCGTGCTCGATCGGTTGCTCGAAGACGGCAGACTTGCCATTGAAGGGGTGAGCGCAACCAGTGCCGGCGCGATGAATGCCGTCGTGCTGGCCTACGGCATACTGCAGGGTGGCAAGGCCGGCGCGCGCCAGGCGCTGCACGATTTCTGGTACGCCGTAGCGCAGTCCGCCGAGCGTCATAACCCGTTGCGCTGGATGCCATGGCTGAAAGGGACACACAGCTTCGGTCTGGACTATTCGCCCATGTATACGTTAGCGGACATGGTTCTTCGGATGTTCTCGCCGTACCAGTTCAATAGCCGCAACTTGAGTCCATTGCGAGATGTGCTGGATACGCAGATAGATTTCGCAGCATTGCGAAGTCAGTGCCCGTTCCACCTCTATCTATGCGCGACCAATGTCGAGACGGGGAAAATTCGCATTTTCACTGGAGAGGACGTCTGCGCCGAGGCGGTGCTAGCTTCGGCCTGTGTACCGACATTGTTTCAAGCGATCACAATCGATGGGCAGTACTACTGGGATGGCGGTTACATGGGCAACCCGGCCATTTTCCCGTTGATCTACCACTGCCATACGCGCGATGTGGTGATTGTCCATATCAATCCACTCGTCCGCCCGGGCGTGCCCATTACAGCTGCTGACATCCTTAATCGTATCAGTGAAATCAGCTTCAATTCGTCGCTGATGCGCGAATTGCGCACGATCGCTTTTGTCACCGACCTCATCCAGCAAGACAAGGTCGATCGCAAGGAGATGAAGGAGATGCTGATCCACTCCATTAAATCAGACGCGGCGATGTGCGCACTCAGCGTGTCCAGCAAGTACAACGCGGATTGGGACTTCCTTTGCAGGCTGCGCGACAACGGACGCCGCGAGGCCGAGACGTGGCTCACGGAGAACTACCGGAATATTGGTGAGCGGTCGAGTATCGACATCCGTAAGGAGTTTCTTTGAACGCCATAGTGATAGGCTGAATGGCTTTTTCAACACAAAAACAAACGCCCCGAATAAGTCGGGGCGCTGTTGGCAGCGGAGCTAGTGTGTTTTCATACAATCTGTCGAAGGGCCACTTCTTGTACTCAAACCAAAATCACTTGGTCAGCCAAGAATCGACCATGTCGGAGCCTCGCCCCGCTTCCCATACCGATTACTGCGACAAACTCAGACCATCTCCCTTCCCTAAGGATTGAGTTTTTTCAGAGCTTCTCTAAGCTCTGCGTTGTTTCCACCGAGAGCGCTTGTCGCAATAACCGCATTGCGCAACAGAATCGACGCTGCATGTTGGATATGCTCGCGCAAAAGACGGTCAGACGGCCCTGAAAGGGTCAGAGCCCCCTTGAGTTCATGGCCAATCGAAAATACCGGTACCGATACAGCAGTAGTTTCCGGATCTCTCTCACCAAACGAACTGGCCCAGAAGCACTCATGCACCTCTGTCAAAGTGGAGTCTCCCTGCCGAGAAAAAGCCCGAAGAATCTTCCCTGATGCACCGGAGTGCAATGGAAAGCGTGAGCCTTCCAATACAGAAACTCGCACTGCGCGCTTAGGTTCGACTCGAAACAATACGACCCTGCTTCCGTTTTCGAGCACATAAAAAGAAGACGTCTCCCCACTTTCTTCCGTAATGGCTTCTAGCAGTGGATGAATAACATCACGGATGTCGGAAAGAGGCTTGATCCAACTGAGACAAGCGAAGAGGTTCAGGCCCGACCGAATAGCTGCCGTCGGCCAAGCGGCGAACAAAACCTGCTTTTTCTAATGAGGCAATCAAGCGCAGGATCGTACTTTTATAAAGCCCAGTACGCCTTGCGAGCTCGGCTAAAGTCAGACTTTCCTGATCAATCTGAAAGGCAGAGAGAATCGAAAACGCGCGATCGACGGCTGCTACTCCGCCTTCTGCGTTGTTGGACTGATCAGGAACGCTTGTATCAGATTCGGTGCTCATAGCCACTCAATGTCAAGTCGAATCCTGCAGCCGACCCAACAGTTGGCGCCGTCGTGATCGTCCGCAAGACAATTTTAGTGAACGTAAGATACCTTCTGAGTAGCAATGGGGCCAGTACGTCACTGCTCGCGCAGAAACAGTCGCAACGACACGACCATACCAGCTGCCACAAACATGATGCATCCCATCACCATCAGGCCAACTGTAAAGGAGCCGGTGTAATCCTTGAGAAACCCCATTAGATACGGGCCAACAAAACCACCAAAGGCACCACCAATAGAGTTGATCAAAGCAATCCCGCCGGCATCTGCCTGGCCACGAAGGAACTTGCCCGGAAGGGTGTAAAAGATTGTCTTTCCTGCAATCGTGCCGACCAATGCCAGAGTGATACCGGCTAAAGCTGGATCCAATGCATCCATCTGCAACGCAAACAGTAGTGCCAATCCAGCGAGGAGCATCGCAAGTGTCAGGTTGAAAATACCCTTTGCCAGTACGATCAACATGTTTTGCCCAAACCAAGAGGCCGATGGTTGCGAAAAAATAGGGAATCGCCGCCACCCATCCAATCATGCTGACTTCAACGCCATGAGCCTTGAGCATCTGCGGTAACCAAATCCCAATACCGTAGGAACCCAAAGTGAAGCTGAATGTGATGGAGCTAAGAATCCACACCCTAGGATCTTTCAGCGCCGCTTTGAAGCCATGGCTGTGGTGGCCTTTGTTCTCCTCTTCAGCGAGCATGCCTGCAATCAATTGACGCTCGTTAGGAGTCAGCCATTTGTCTTTTGCAGGATGATTAGTCAGAACCTTCAACATGATCAGTCCCAAAATACAAGCCGGTACCCCTTCAATTATGAACATCCGCTGCCAACCCGCGAGGCCCAGGAAACCATGCATCTGCAGCAGCCAGATGGACAGCGGCCCGCCCACTAGGAATGAAATAGGTGTCGCAACCGTGAACCAAGCAAGCACCCTGGTTCGATACTGCGCAGGAAACCAAAGAGTCAGGAAGAAGATAACACCAGGGAAAAAACCTGCTTCGGCAATACCCAGAATCAGCCTCACGACATAGAAGCTGTAGGGGCCGACAACCAAAGCCGTTGCGGCGGCGGCTAGCCCCCAAGTGATCATGATCCTGGCCATCCACAGCCTAGCGCCAAATCTATACATAGCCAGATTGCTTGGCACTTCGCACAAGCAGTAGCCAAAGAACATGATGCCTGCGCCAAGACCAAACTGTGTTGCAGTCAGACCTAATTCTTCAGTCATCTGTAACGCGGCATAACCGACGCTCGTGCGATCCAGGTAGTTGAAGAAATAGGCAAGCGCGAGTAGTGGAATCAGACGCCACGCGGCTTAACATTTCAGTGCTGAGCCCCGGAGCACGGCATAAGAGGGAGCAGCGAAACTTTCCAGATTGAGGGCGAACAATCTTTACCCCCCCCAGCATTCGCCGCACGCCTACTTCATCGCACCACGTTTGAAATTTAATCGTGTGGCATTCCGGCCAGCCTGCTTCCCAAATTCATGAGGCGTGACATGCTCCCGAAGATTCGCCGTAAGGTACCGGCTCCACCAATTCATGATCAACCGACGCTCTTCAATAAACTCTGCCTTGTGAATGTAGGCGGCTCTAACACTGTTGCGCTCTCTATGACTCATTTGCCTTTCGATGGCCGTCTCAGACCACAGACCTGACTCGACCAGTGCGCTACAGGCCATTGAGCGGAATCCGTGACCACAAATCTCTGTCTTCGTGTCGTACCCCATGGTGCGCAACGCTTTGTTCACGGTGTTTTCTGAGATCGGCTTCCAGGCCCTAGCATCACCGGCAAATACCAGGTCGAATGTGCCAGTGAGGATGTGGATCTGTTCAAGCACGGACACTACTTGCGGGGATAAGGGCACAAGATGAACATCGCCCGCCATTTTCGTCCCCCGCGTTGAATGGCGTACGTCCTCTAGCTCCGGCCGAGTATCCGGGATCTCCCATACGCCACGCTTGAGGTCGAACTCACACCAGCGAGCGAAACGTAATTCACTCGAGCGAACAAACACGTGCAGCGACAATATGAGCGTCAGCCGGGTCAGCTCTCGGCCCTTGTAGGCATTGATTCGTGCCAGCAATTCAGGCAGGCGTGACAGGGGCAATGCAGGCCGATGGGAGACTCGCGGCGCTTTGATCAAGCCCTGAAGATCGTACGCAGGGTTTATCGGAATAAGACGAAGGCGTTTTGCCTCACGCATAATACTTTGCAGGTATCTTTGTACCCTTAAGGCGACGTCAATCGTTCCTC
>Ga0065714_10002351_pt1 | contig 54297 bp, 32 predicted proteins | sample MisRhiReplicate2_FD_59101 | JGI IMG/M metagenome (GOLD analysis project Ga0065714, IMG submission 59101) | Miscanthus rhizosphere microbial communities from Kellogg Biological Station, MSU, sample Rhizosphere Soil Replicate 2: eDNA_1 v2... | ecosystem: Host-associated > Plants > Roots >...
AGCGGTTAAAAAGGGTAGATTTGCCTACGTTAGGTCTTCCGACAATTGCAATAATATTTGCCATGGGTGTTTTATACGAATATTTTAAAAGCCACAAAGATACACAATCCCATTGATATGGCTGAGTTTAGTTTTCTGTGGGTATGCTTTTCTATGTTTTATGAACAAGTTAGTAACAAAAAGAAAAATATACTATTCGTAACCGAAGCTTTTTAGGTAATTCTTTTTACTGCGCCAATCAGGGATAACTTTTACAAAAGTTTCCAGAAAAACTTTCTGATCCAGGAACTTCTCTATGTCTTTACGGGCTTCCATACCTACTTTTTTCAAACTGGCGCCGCCTTTACCTATNAGGATNTTCTTTTGAGAATCGCGTTCTACAATGATTTCGGCNCTAATACGCGTGATGNTTTCTTCTTCTTTATATGACGTNATGATCACTTCGGTACTGTATGGAATCTCTTTCTGATAGTTGTTAAAGATCTTCTCGCGAATGATTTCAGAAACAAAGAATCTTTGATTACGATCTGTAAGATCCTCCTTATCATAAAAAGGAGCGTGCTCAGGTAAGAACTCAAGCACAGTGTTCATAATTCCTTCCAGGTTGTACTGGTGAAGTGCGGAGATCGCGAAAATATGTCTTGGCTTTAACTGTTCCTGCCAGTAGGCAATTTTTTCGTCAACCTGCTCCTGTGTAGCATTATCAATTTTATTGATCAGTACGATCATGGGGATCGTGGTGTTCATGATCTTTTCTAATACATCGTTCTCATCATGTTGTTCATTAATATCTGTAACAAACAAGATCAGATCAGCATCTGTAAGCGCTCCTTTTACAGAACTCATCATAGAATCTTGGAGTCCGTAACGCGGTTTTATGATGCCGGGCGTGTCAGAAAAAACTATTTGATAGCTTTCTTCGTTCACAATTCCTAAAATGCGGTGACGGGTAGTCTGTGCTTTTGGAGTGATAATAGAAAGCTTTTCGCCCACCAGGGCATTCATTAAGGTCGATTTACCCACGTTGGGCTTACCTATGATACTTACAAAACCTGCTTTATGCGACATTAAAATATTTTTTAAAATAAATTTGCACCACAAAGAAACGAATTATATCTTTGCATTCCAATTCGGAAGAAGAGTTAAGGATTTAACAAACACTAACGAAATTGTATATAGTGCGGGGTGGAGCAGTTGGTAGCTCGTCGGGCTCATAACCCGAAGGTCATCAGTTCGAGTCTGGTCCCCGCTACCAAAGTAAGGCATAAGCAGCAATGTGAGTCGCCATTACAAAATGGCCCGTTCGTCTAGGGGTGAGGACGCCAGATTTTCATTCTGGAAACAGGGGTTCGATTCCCCTACGGGCTACAGAAAACCGCTTTAAAAAGTTGAGCGGTTTTTTTATGACAACAACAGATTGCTGGATGGAGTCGTGAATTGAAATATAGTGCGGGGTGGAGCAGTTGGTAGCTCGTCGGGCTCATAACCCGAAGGTCATCAGTTCGAGTCTGGTCCCCGCTACCAAAAGTAAGGCATAAGCAGTAATGTGAGTCGCTTTACGAAATGGCCCGTTCGTCTAGGGGTGAGGACGCCAGATTTTCATTCTGGAAACAGGGGTTCGATTCCCCTACGGGCTACAAACCCGCTTTACNATGAGTAGAGCGGGTTTTNGCATTTTAGAATATTAGGCAAAAAAAATCACCTGGCCNGCAAGCAGAACAGGTGATGAAAAATTAGCTTATTCTAAAGATTAGAAATGATGTGGATGGTATTCATTTTCCACTGTTCCATCTGCATACATTTTCAGAATAGCATAGCCCGGAGGCGTCTCCAGATAGTATCCTGGTCCCGCTGACTCAGCGTCTCCCTTTCCCCACCAGAAGCCGCTCATTGAACCATTACAGCAATATTGTACGCCGTTATAGGTGCTGTTATCTGATAAATGATTGTGTCCACTCAGACAGATCTTTACTTTATCACGGTGCTTGTAGAACAGGTCCTTTAGCTTTTTGCAATCAGAATGTCCTCCACCAACCAGTACCTGAGTGGTTCCTAAAATAGGGTAGTGCGACAACAATACAGTTGGCATACCGGCCGGTAGCTTTTTCAAATCTTCTTCAAGCCAGTTATATTGCTCAGTATCTAAAGAAACTTTGCTGTTATTGCTATCTAAGACGATAAAGTGCCAGTTTTTTTTAGAAAAGCTATAATAGCGGTTAGGAATCTTTAAGCGCTTAACAACGTAATCTTTTCCATACATTTCATCCGTTTTGGCTGGAGCCTTCCACCACATGTCGTGGTTGCCAAGGCAGCTGTGCAACTCGTATTTTTCTATAACCCTGGTGCAATCATCCCAAATTCCCCATTGCTCGATAACCTGATCGCGAACCACATTATCGTAAGAGGCATCCATGATTGAGTCTCCTCCATTGAGAAAGAAATCTGGTTTGTGCTTACTGATAATCTGCTTTAAACAATCTTTAAATCTTTCCGGTGCCTGTGAACCTGATGCGATATGTACATCTGTAATGTGTGCTACGGTTAGCACTGCTTTTTTATCTTTTGACTTCGTCGGTTCGATAACTGACGAAGCTATTGCAGGTAATGATCCTGTTATTACTGCTCCTGCGGATAAGCCTATGGCCTTTAATAAAGACCTTCTTTTTATTTCTTTCATATTTACCAGCCGAAAATTTGTTTAAGGTTCGGGTTTAAAGTTACATGCTGCTGAGGGATAGGACGGTAGTAGTATTTTGGTTCCTCGAATTTTCGGATGATATTTTCCGTAACGATATTGCCACCACTGGTTCCGTTTTTGAGGTAAACGGTAGCGTCGCTGTCAAATGCTCCTGTACGGTAATATATTAATTTTACGTTGAGAGAGTTCTTTTCTTTCTGATCCTCAGCCGGGATAGTTTGAGACCTGTCGATCAGGATAATATCTTCAATACCGTCACCCGTAAGATCATATTTTCCCAGTCCCGCAAAGTACATTCCTTCCGGGCTCTTTGTTAATAGTCTTCCAGCTTTCCAGCGCATCAGATCATCGAATCTCATATTTTCAAAAGCATATTCAACTCGTCTTTCTCTTCTGATCTCCAGAATCACACCAATGTTTCCACTTACATCTGGAAATTGTTGTACCATCAGAGGATCCGGATTTCCGTTTGCTGCAGCAAAATTAAGATCTGGTAAGCCTGCTCTTTTTCTAAGGAGGTTCACAGATTTGTCTAAATCAGACTGGGTTAGCCTGCCTAGTTCTGCCAGGGCTTCAGCATAGTTTAACAATACTTCTGCATAACGGTATACCGGGAAATCCGCTCCGTTTAAGATCGCATTGTCTGTGCTGTTAACAAAGCCTTTTAATTGATGATAACCAGTGAATTTTTTGTTCAAACTTTGAATATANGGGGTAGGGGTAGTATTGGATGCCCTGATCCATCCCGGATANACAATAGTTTGTGATAAACGTGGGTCACGGTTTTTGAATTCCTCNACAAAGCTCATCTGCGCATAGTTTGGTATACTNGTGAAGCGGCTTCCATCTCTCATCAGGTAGCTTTGCAAAAGATCTTTGGCNGGTGCCTGTTCATAGTCTCCAAACACGACTCCGTTCACATTCTGNCCCTTACCCTTACTCNGGTCNAATATATTTGCCAGGATAACCTCCTTATTTCCGGTCAGGTCCTGACTGGAGAATAGGGTTGCATAATCCTGGTCAGGCTTTTGGGTGTTGTAGATAGTAAATTTATTAGATGCGATAATCTCTCCTGAAATTTTTGCTGCTGTTTCCAAAAAAGTGTTGGCTGTAGTGGCTAAGTTTAATTCCGGGTGGTATTTGCGGAATGTACCTTCGTAAAGCGAAGCACGAACGTATAAGGTAGCTACCGCCCATTTACCAGGCGTTCCTGTCGGAACAGCTTCTTTGACATTTTTATAGGCAAAATCCAGATCTGCCATAATACTGTCCGCAATCAGGGTTCTTGGATCACGTCCTTTATACAACAGATCTTTATCTCCCGGGTTAAGCGTTCCTGAATACCATGGTACATCAGAGAAACGTTTCATTTTATCCAGGTAGAACTCGGCACGGTAATATCTGGCAAGTCCTGCGTAATGATTCTTTACGATTTCAGTAACCTGTGCCTTTTTGTAGTTTTCCAGGAAATAGTTGATGTTGCGCAATCTTCCCCAGGTCCAGCCGGAGGTAAGGTTCTGTGCACTTACATTTCCGGTCATGACATTCTTGACCTCAACTGCCGCAGTAGTGGCTACGTTATCGCTACTTTGATCATTAAGGTAACTGTTCTGGTCGGGCTGTGACAATAATCCATTTATATACAGTGAAAGATCACTTTCATTGTTGAAGAAAAGGTTTGGAGAAATGGAGGTTTGGGGGAAGCGGTCCAGTTCCCCTTTTTTACAGGCTGAAAAGGTGCTCAGCGCTGTTATTAATACAATATATAGTTGCTTTTTCATTTGATTGTCGAATTGAATGTTTGAATCGTTTTTAGAAGTCAAGGTTTACACCAAAGGCATATCTACGCTGGAAAGGATATACCCACGCACTTGGTCCCTGGTTAACTGCCTCAGGATCGATGAATTTTTTTATAGATGAAAACTCATATAGATTCTCTCCTGTAGCGAACACACGCAGACGGTTTATATTAATTTTTTTGGTCCACTTTGTTGGGAAAGTATAACCGAGTGATACGTTCTTGATTCTCAGGTATGCACCGTTCAAAAGGTATTTTGTTTGAGGAATATCAAGTCCGGACCCATAATTGGCATCGGCAAGCCACGATTGTAACACGGGATATTCGGAATTAACATTCGCATCTGCAAGACCGGCAGCTATATAAGATGCTGAATGTTTGGCTCTTTGCTGTGGAGAATCGGGTGCTCCACGGTAAAAGTCCAGGTTCCATGGATATACATTTGCATAGGGCTGCTGATAAGGTCCCCAGAAAAGATAGTGATGAGGATAGAAATCCCGTTTCAATACACCTTGCAGAAATACGGATAAATCAAATCCNCTCCAGTCCATNTTCAGGTTCGCACCGAGTGTATAGTGATCAGCACTGTTTCCAATAATCTTTAAATCTTTGGGATCTTTGGCACTTAGGCCTTTTTCGATCTTATGGTTTCCATCCAGATCTTTGTACTTAGGCCAGCCTTCTATAATGGAAAGGGCCCCCCAGGGAATAATTGCAGATTCGTCTAGAGTGGCAATCTCCTCCTTGCTACGGAAAACGCCATCGTTTTCTAATCCCCAGATATCACCAATAGTTTGTCCAACGCGGAAACTTGAAAATAGCTCCTGTGGATTTGCGAATTTGGTGATTTTAGTTTTTGAATCTGCCAGGAAGATTTTCGCATCAAAATTGAAAGGTCTCGATCCCAACCCAAATGAGTTCTTGTAAGTTACGGATAATTCCCATCCTTTGGTACGAAGATCTGCCGCGTTCTGGCGTGGTTCATTGGTTCCCAATACATCTGGCTCATCTTTTCCGGCCGTTAACATCCCTGTTGTATTACGGATATAATAATCGAATGTTAAAGAGAGCTTATCATTCATAAAACCAAGATCAGTACCCATATTTAAGGTAGATACTCTTTCCCAGGTATAGGTCTGCGGGTCTACAACTAAACCAGGTGCACCGTTAATTACCTGATTCTGTCCGTTTCCACCGATTAGATAATTCGTATTACCGGGTACCAGAGATTGGATGTATCCGAAGTCACCAACGTTCTGATTACCAAGGTCGCCATATGAGGTCCGCAATTTGAAGGTAGATACAGCTGGCGCGAGTGGCTTAAAGAAATCCTCAGCACTTGCTATCCAGGCAGCAGAGCCGGATGGAAATAATCCCCAGCGTCTTTCTACCGGAAAGCGGGATGAACCATCGTATCTTCCTGTTGCTTCTAAGATATATCTGTTTTTAAAAGTATAGTTTAATCTCGAAAAAACACTGTTTGTGGCATATGCAGTGTAACCGGAACCTACTGAGGCTGTACCACTGGTTAGTGATAAATAGGGTAATGATGCAGATATCAAATCACTCTTAGATGCATTTATAGATGAGTAATTATAATCTTCACTATTGAAACCGATCATGGCACTCATGAAGTGATCGCCAATTGTTTTTTTGTAAGTTGTGTAAAGGTTAAAAGCGTTATAATATAAATAGGAATTGTTCTCACTTATTGATCCTGTTCCACCCTCTTCGCGGATGTCATTAGGACCAAGTCCTATTTTATATTTTTTGCTTTCACTATGACTCTTCCATAATTCACGTTTAACGGAAGCGTCGCCATTTACCTGCAGATCACCATTTAAAAATAAGGCTGTTGCAGTAGCGATATTCTGGAAACCAAACATTTTTTGATTGTTTTCTCCACCATCTACCAATCTGGCCGCTAGTCGCCCCGCATCAGTGTTGGCCCAGCTACCATCAGGGTTTTTAGCCACATCTGTTGGCCTCAGGTAGTATAAATCCGTGATACTTCCGTTTGGAACAGCACGTTTGGTCTGATATATGCTCAGGTTGTTGTCAATTTTTAACCATGAAAGTGGAGAAAAGCCCACTTTTGATCTCAGGCCGTAGCGGTCCCAATAGTCGGCCGTAAGTTTATTCAGACCATTATCTCTGGTATAATCAGCAGACAGGTAATAGGTAATTGGCTTTTCGTTTATCATAGCTCCCCCTGAAAAGGTTAGGGTGTGACTTTTGGATACGCTGGCATCGTTAAAGAAGTAACTATACCAATCGTTGTTTCCCATATATGCCCACCGGGTTGGGTCAGCTGGATTCAAACGGGTATCTGGTAATGAAGGGTCATCTGACCTTTCTTTGGCCCAGCGGTAATGTTCATCTGAATAGTTTACATAATCCCATGGCGTATTATCGGTAGAGGTTTCCAATACTCTCGAATAGATATAAGGATCAGTTACCGGTTTGGGAAGTAAAGTTGGCTTTGCACTTGAATAAAAGGTATTATAGCTGATTACATTGTTTCCGGCTGCGCCTTGTTTTGTAGTAATCAGGATTACACCAAATGCTGCTCTGGCACCGTAAATAGCTGCAGATGCTGCGTCCCTCAATACAGTAAAAGAGGTAATATCGGAAGGTGTTAAACGAAGCATATCATCGGTACTTGTAGCCGGAATACCATCGATAACGACAAGGGGAGAACCGCCATTAATAGAAGTATAGCCTCTGATATTGATATTTGGTACACTTCCGGGTGCGCCACCAGCATAGGTGATATTCAGGCCGGGGCTGATGCCCTGCAGGCCCTGGAGAACATTGGATACCGGTCTTGATTCAAGTTGTTTGCCGGAGATTTGGTCAATAGCGCCGGCAACGTTGATCTTTTTCTTGGTACCAAAACCAACCACCATTACTTCATCCAGATTGGCATAGTCGGCTTCCATTGCAACATTAATGGTGCTCCTGCCATTGGCAGAAACTTCCTGTTGTTTGTACCCGATGTAGGAGAAGATCAGGACTGCTCCTTTCTTCAGGTTATTGAGTGTATAAGTTCCGCTACTGTTGGTCGCAATGTGTTGGCCGGTTCCTTTCACACTGATGTTAACCGCGGGAATTGTTTCATGCGTCTTTGCGTCGGTGACTACGCCTTTGACGGTGGTGCTCTGCGCAAATCCGCTGGCGGAAATGAACAATAGATAGAACATCCAGAGTAGTTTTTTTTTCATTTTGATTAATGATTAGTTTGTTTTGGATAAGTTTTTTATGAATACTAATTTAAAATATAAATTGAATGTTCATTCAATTTATAAATATTTTTTTTCGGAATATGCCTGACTTTTATTCGGTTACCCACGTAAAAATTAACTGGCTTATTGTAAATAAGAGGCTTACTGGCGGAGGTGAATAGCGGTCTGTGGCCTCCAGAGTGGGTTTTTTTCATTTTGACTGTTACTTTGTTTGTTTGATTTGTCGTGCTATAAGTTTTTCAGCGGCCGCTAAATTCTACATATCGTATTAAGCTGAGGTTAAGGTGAAATTAAAAGATTAATTGAATGGTCATTCAATATTTGTGAGGATAATTTTTATGAAATCTCTTTGATTTTAATTAGTTTGCCGGTCAAAATTAACAGCACGATGGGACGCAAAAGTCTAAAGGAAACCAGACGCCAGGAGATCATTCAGGTATTTTATAAAGTGGCAAGGAAAGAGGGGTATGAAAATACTTCTATAGCCAAGATTGCTAAGGTGATGGATATCAACCCTAGCCTGATTATTCACTATTTTGAGACCAAAGAGGACTTAACCTATGCATTGATCGACCATATCCTTGATCGGTATCTTTCGATCTATACGAATAAACATAAGGGGGAAGCAAACCTTGAGGATCTTCAGCGTACTATTGAGATGCTTTTCTCTAAGAAATGGAATCTGCTCTTTGATGATGGACTTTTTTATACTTTTTATGCGCTTGCTTTCAGGGAGAAAAAGATCAGGTTAAAATATAAACTTATATTGGATGCGCTTAGAAAGGGGCTTGCAGTTATGATAGAACAATGCAATGCGCAGTCGTTTACGCACATTGATAATCCTCAAATTGCTGCAGACTTTATTTTTGTACTTGTCGATGGCGCATATTTTTATCTTTCTATGCAAAGTAATAGTAACGCATACAAAGAACGTTTGGAATATTACAAGCAAAAAGCATATGAGATATTGTCTATCCCGCCTTTAGGACACCTTACGTCTCCGCTCACTGAACTGTCTGCTAAGAGCATATAAACCGATAGACATCCAGAGGACATTTGCGGTAGCATTAGGTAGATCATACGCATAAAATGCGCTTAGCGCTAAACACAACCCACCCAAAATGTTGAGAATCTGGAATGAAAGGGAATCTGGCCTGATGGTTTTCAGGCTCAGTAAGAGGTATCCAAGTGTGCAGAACAGCACCCCCGCCCATCCTATAAGGTTCATTGCTAGTTTCATCTGACCAAATATAACTTTTTAAGCTTTAGGTCCTATCATGAAGGTAAGATTTGCAGCCAGCGATTGGATTATTCTATTTATGCAATAGATCCCAGATACCATCAGGAGGAGAAGGCAATTTATATAGGCAGAAGAAAAGGAATGAAGTCATTTTTAAATTATTTAAAACAATATGGCTGTTATTTTGATTTTTATAGAAATTAGAAATCAATCATTCATTTATTTTAAATGTATCATGAAAAACGTAACCTTTTATTTGTCAATCTTAGCTCTACCTTTATTATTCAGCTGTAATCAAGTCGAAAAAAAGAATAAGAAAGTTGTGGATAGCCTGAGTCAGGTAGTTAGTAAAGAGTGTTTTACCGCAATAGATGAAAAGGATACTGCTCATTTAACCATTAATAACCTGGCTGGTGGTAATGTAAACGGGAATCTACTGATTAAGTATATCGATAAAGGAAAGAACGAGGGAACGATTGAAGGTGCTTATAAAGGTGATACGCTATTCGTTGATTTTACTTTTAAAATCGGTACAGTCAATAAAACCATTTATAAAAATCCATTAGCTTTCTTAAAGAAAGATGGTAAGTTGATACTTGGGGTTGGTAGAATAGAAACAAGCGTAGGCAGATCCTATTTTGTAAAAGGAATGCCTATTAATTTTAATAAGGGAAGATTTACATTTTTGCCAACTGATTGTAAGGAGTAAGAACAATATAACCTGTCAGTTTCCTTATTATCCGGTTAGTAAGCAGGAAAGACTATCAAGAATTCCAAAAAATATACTTAACATTGGGTTTAGGTTATATAATGAGGGTTAAAATTGATGTCGATCTTACAGGGATATAGCGATCAGCAGCTTGTGGCTTTATTAAAAGTAGGGAGTGAACCTGCTTTTAATGAGATTTACAGTCGCTATGGTCTGCCTTTGTATTATCAGGCTAATCAGCTGCTGAGGGACGAAGATGCGTCTAAAGATCTTGTTCAAGAACTATTTATCACTTTATGGAGTAATATTGATCAGCTAAGACCCGATGTAAATCTGGCGGGGTATTTATATGTAGCAGTAAGAAACAGGGTTTTTAAATTGATAGAGAAAGGTCGGGTAAGAAATGATTATTTGACTGCTATAGCAAATTATGTCGCTGAAGTGAGCACTGAAACGATGGATGATCTGGATGAGAAGGAACTTTCTTTATTACTCCAGCAAGAGATCGATCGGTTGCCGCCACGAATGAAAGAAGTATTCGAACTGAGCCGTAAGGAAAACCTTTCGCATCGTGAAATCGCAGAAAAATTGGGTATTTCTGATAAAACTGTTAAGAAACAGATTAATAATGTGCTGAAAATTTTAAGAGTAAAACTAGGTTGCTATATGCCGACTGGGGTAATGATCGCATTATTATTAAAGCGGTAGTCACTTTTAAGGCAATTGATTAATTAAGCTTACTTTCCAAGCCCTCTTCCGCTTCTTATTTGTTTCTCTTTAACGATTGTTTTATCTATTGAGCTAAATTGCTCGTAATACAATAACTCCTTACAATTACCGCGACCTCTGTCTGTTCTAATGTAGTTGAATATATTTTTAACCTTCTCTTGCGAGATCCTGAAATAAATTCAGGGTGACGAAAGTAGCTGGTTAACTTCAATATTTAAGAGAATTAAAAAATTATATGATTTTTTTCAAATTGAATACTACCAACGCGACACTTAGGGGTATTACTTTTAAATGAGTATTCATTTTAAGCCGATTTAAAAGTAATGGATAAGACACAGGTCAGGGAATTAATTCAAAGATACAATGAGGGATCAGCCTCAAAGGAAGAAGTTAAGCTTTTGGAGAATTGGTATGTCCATGAATCTGCTTTACAACAAGTCGATCCTGAAGAAGCGGACTATCTGAGACTAAACCTGGAAATATGGTTGAATATACAAGAAGCAAAAGGCCAAAAGAAAACTTTGTCACTATGGCCTCGCATTGCTGTAGCAGCCTCTATTTTGCTTTGTATAGGCATTGGTTTCTATTATTATCAACATAACCGTGTTTCAGTTATACCAGATCAGGCTGTAGTAAAGGATTTTGCACCGGGTAAAAGCGGAGCTACGCTGACGCTCGCCAATGGTAAGCGCATAGTGCTCACAGAGGCCGATGATGGAACTATTGCTAATCAGGCTGGTGTTCAGGTGCGCAAGACTGCTGATGGTAAATTGGTTTACCTCGGTTCAGGTGGTGAGGAGATCACTACTCCGGTGATGAATACATTAGCTACGGCAAGGGCAGAGCAGTACCAGGTGATTTTACCTGATGGCTCTAAGGTGTGGTTGAATGCCGAATCATCGCTTAAGTTTCCTGCTAGCTTTAAGAGTTTGGCCAATAGGAGGGTTGAGCTAAAGGGTGAGGCGTATTTTGAAGTAAGTAAAGATAGAAAACGTCCGTTTATAGTGAGTACCAACGGTCAGAATGTTGAGGTGCTGGGTACCCATTTTGATGTTAGTAGCTATGCCGACGAAGATGCAACAAGAACTACCTTATTGGAAGGATCTGTGAGGGTATCAGCGATTTCAGTTAACCAGACTACCGTAGAAGCGGTATTGAAACCAAATCAACAAAGTGTTTTGCGTAAGGGGAGCCAGACTTTACAGCTGGGCACAGTTAACCCGGAATCTGTCGTAGCCTGGAAAAACGGTCTGTTTCAGTTTGACAATGCGGATGTTAAAACAGTAATGCGCCAGCTTTCCCGTTGGTACGATATTGACGTGGAATTTTCTGGAGCTATTCCAAAAGAAACCTTTAGCGGTAAAGTCTACCGCAACATGAGCCTGTCGAAAGTACTCGAAGTATTGAGTTTTTCACAGATTAATTTTAAAATACAAGGGAGGAAAATGATTATTCATCCCGGTGAGAATAAATAACCAACTTTTAACCTAAACCAAATCGAAATGCAAAGAAAACTACCTTAATTCACCACTGGGGTTTACAAAAAGAAACCGCAGAAGTGCTCGAACACTACTGCGGAAAAATCTGAGTTAACCCTTCCTCTGAATCATCAGAAGGATAAATAATTTTCAGTCCATTTTACTTATTAACCCAGACAATCAAATGTATGAAATAAATACTAGAAACGTAGCTGTGCCTGGCGCACGGCTATTACCCTCATTAAAAATAATTAGAATAATGAAGTTGACGGCACTGTTCCTATTGTTTGCACTTTTGCAAGTGAAAGCAAGCGTATATAGTCAGATTACATTAAAGGAAAAGAATGCTTCTATTGAAAAAGTAATTCATGAAATAGAACGCCAAACCGATTATGTGTTCTTCTATAAAAGCACTTTAAAAAATATAGATTTAAATATCGACCTAAAGAACGTCTCTATAACAACCGCGCTGGATGTTTGCTTTAAGAATTTGCCTTTAAGCTATAAGATTGTAGATAAGACAATTGTAGTTACGCAGGTAAAACAGAATAAAGACATTCAAATCAGCAGTGCCGCTGTAGCGCAGATTGAGATCCGGGGTAAAGTTACTGACTCATTGGGTACACCGTTAATAGGTGCCACTGTTAAGGTTAAAGGAGCTGCTAAAGGCACCTTTACGGATTCAGAGGGTAATTATTTGTTAAAGCTCTCTGATGCAGACAAAGTCCTTGTTTTTTCATTCATTGGGATGAAGGAAAAAGAAGTGGTGATCAACAACCGCAAGGTAATTAATGTAATTCTGGATAAATCTGTTGTTACAGCCGAAGAGGTGGTAATTACCGGTTTTTTCAAGAAGAACAAATCAAGTTATACCGGAGCTGCGGTCACTTTTACAGGTGAGCAGTTAAAGGCGATTTCGCCAACTAACTTTTTTCAAGCCTTAAGTATGGTTACTCCGGGCTTGGCAATAGTAGAAGAGAAGGCTGCTGGTTCCGACCCCAACCGTCTTCCGGAAATTCTGATCAGGGGTGTTACTTCATTTTCTAACAGTAACCAAACAGTTAACCAGCCTTTGATTGTAAGGGATGGTACTATTATCAGCATGCAGGATCTGTATGATATGAACATCAATGAGATTGCTACGGTTACTGTGCTTAAAGATGCTTCGGCAGCTGCACTTTATGGAGCAAGAGCAGCCAATGGGGTAATCATTATTGAAAGAAACAGGATTACTGATGGTAAAATGAAGATCAGTTATAATGTAATGGGTAGCGTTCAGTTCCCTGATTTTAGCGATTATAATTTGCTTAATGCTTCAGATAAACTGGAGTATGAAAGATTAGCAGGCTTGTATACCTCAGCCGATAATACATTACAATATCCATTGGATTCGCTTTACAATGTCAGGTTTAAGGAAGTGAACAGAGGGGTAAATACCGATTGGATGGCTAAGCCTTCCAGAGTTGGTTATTCCCTGGATCACTCTTTGCGTCTTTCTGGCGGAGCAGGTAGTACCAGGTACGAATTGAATGGCCGTTTCGGGTCGGTAGAAGGTGTAATGAAAGGCGATTTCAGGAAACGCTATGGATTAGGTTTTGCTTTGGAATATTATATGCCAAATGGATTAACCTTTACCAATAGAACCAGTTTCTCGCAGGTAAGTGTTAAAGATTCTCCTTACGGAACTTTTTCTCAGTATACACGGTTGAACCCATATGATCGTGCTTATGACCAGTTTGGTGCATTAATCAAAACTTTATCCTGGGACATGAATAACCCCCTTTATGAAGCTCAACTAGGTTCATTTAGTAGAAATATGACGCAAGCTTTCAGTAATGATTTTGATGCCCGCTGGACTTTATCTGATCAATGGAGAGTTTCCTCACATTGGAACCTGACCTTAAACAATGGCGATAATGAAAGGTATAGATCGCCACTGTCAGGTGATTTTAGAACTGTTGTTGACCCAAATGCCAGGGGATTGATGCAAATGACTTATAATAAAGGGATCACTTATTCCGGAAATGTGGTATTGTCTTATAATAAATTGTTTGAGAATGAAAGTCTTGTCTCTGTTAATGCCGGTGCGAATCTGAATCATGTTGATTTAAAAACAGCCAGTTTCACTGGGGTTGGATTTTATTCGGATGCTTTGCGATCCATCAACTTTGCCTCTGCATATCCTGCAGGTTCATATCCAGGGGGTGCCCAGGATATGAATGCAGATGTCGGCGGATTTTTAAACATGAACTACATGTTTAAAAACAGGTATTATTTTGATGGCGTTTATCAGATTTCTGGGTCATCTAAATTTGGTGTGAACAATCGTTATGGTCATTTCTGGTCTACCGGTTTAGGGTGGAACCTGCACAATGAAGAGATGTTTAAAGCTGACTGGATGGATATTTTGAAACTTCGTGGAAGTATGGGATATACCGGAAAAATCAGCTTTGCTTCTTATCAGGCTTTAACAACCTATCGTTATAATAATGGTTTGGATTATCTAAACGGAATTGGGGCTATACCTATCACTATTGGAAATCCTGATTTGAGATGGGAAAGAACAATGAACTACAATGTTGGCATTGATGTGAGTTTGTTTAACCGTTGGTTTAATCTTACGTTGGATGTTTATAAACGTAAAACAACCGATTTGTTGATTGATAAAACCATTGCGCCTTCAGCGGGTGTGACCTCAGTAAAAGATAACCTTGGTGAAATGGAAAATAAAGGGATCGAATTACACATGGATTCTTACCTGATTAAGAATAATGGATTTACCTGGCAGGCAGGATTGAACATCGCTCACAACAGAAATAAAATTCTAAAAATCAGCAATGCTTTACAGAGGCAGAATGAAGAGAATAATGCGATACCGTCTGTTGAACCCCTTCCGCAATTTCAGGAAGGTGAGTCGACTACTGCACTAAAAGTAGTCCCTTCTGCAGGTATTGATCCTGCTACAGGAAAAGAAGTGTTCATCAAGTTGAATGGCGACAGAACTTTTGTTTTTAATCCGGATGATAAAGTTGTAGTAGGAGATTTATTGCCTAAGGCATCCGGTACTGCTTATACCATTGCGAGTTATAAGAGAATCACAGCCGCAGCTTACTTCAACTTTACCTTTGGCCAGTATATTTATAATACGACAAGGGCAACCAAGGTTGAAGGATCTGATCCGAGGTTTAATGCTGATTACAGAGTGTTTAACGACCGATGGAAACAACCGGGTGACGTGGCTCTTTATAGAGACATTGCTGATAGAACTACTCCTTACCAAACTTCACGTTTTGTTGAAAAGGAGAATACTGTTACGCTTTCCAGATTGAATTTTTCTTATGAACTGGGACAGCGTTTTGTGAAGAAAATAGGTATGAGTAAAGCATCAGCAGGCCTGAGTGTAAATGACCTGTTTAGAGCATCTACTGTGAGAATTGAACGTGGAACATCATACCTATATAGTCGCGGAATGGACTTTAATCTTAACATAATGTTTTAACCATTCACCATGAAATCATTATTTAAAAATACAAGAAACAATAACCCTAAGAGGGGGAATGTTGGATTACAAAGAAGCCGTACTATATCCGGGAACTGGATTTTTATGGGCTTAGTTTTATTGCTTTTTTCTACTTCATGTAATAAGTTTCTAGACATAAGGCCCGAGGGCGAATTGACCAGTAACCAGTTGCTAAAAGATGCAGAAGGGTTTGAAACGGCTATGTATGGGGTTTATGCCACGATGGGTAAGGACAACATGTATGGTGTAAACCTTTCGCACAATATGCTGGATGTACTGGCTCAGTATTTTGTTTGTCCTGGAAACGTCTTCACTGATAATGTGTTAAAATATAACTATAAGGTTGCAGAAGTAGAAAGCGGATTGTCAGACGTTTGGTCCAGTACATATAGCAACATTGCCAATGTTAACAATATACTCAAAAATCTGGAGCGTTTTAGTCCTGAGAATTTCCAGTATTATAACCTGTATAGGGGGGAAGCTTTAGGCTTAAGAGCATTTATGCATTTTGATTTAATGAGGATGTATACTGAAAATATCAAATTAAATTCTGCGGCATCAGGCATCCCTTATTCAACTGATGTTAATTTAAAAGCACCACCATTTATTCCATTAGCTGATGTTTATACTAAGCTTATTGCAGACTTGACCGCTGCTGAGCAGTTGTTAAGCGCTGATCAGCAAAATATCACTTTCCCTAAAACGAACAGTAGTTATAATTTTTTAAAGGACAGGGAGATTCATTTTAATCTATACGCAGTTCAGGCCACACTTGCACGTGTTTACTTAACCAAAGGTGATCTGCCAAATGCACTTTCGTATGCGGAAAAAGTGATAAAAGCGAATAAGTATCAATTGTTGGCGCCAATGGAAATTGGCAATGGGATATTGAGGGGGGTGCTTTACCCTAAAGAAACGATATTTGGTTTGTACTCTACTACTTTTTATACCCGGGTATATAATAGATTTTACTTGCAAACTTCGTTTTTCGCATATGATAACAGGTCGGATATTGTTGCGACTTATAATAATGTTCAAGGTGGACATGATTATCGTGTAGATGCTTTCTTTAAGACGCCAACTACCAAATTAAGGTTTGTTAAATTGGTAGATCAGTATCAGGTAGACAATCAGGAATTCCTGCGTCCAGCTGGTCGTATTAAAGGCATCAATATGATCCGTTTGCCTGAAATGTATTACATCGCAGCAGAGGCATTGTTGGTTACTGATCCTGAGAAAGCGCGTGATTATTTCGATATCGTTTTAAAATCAAGAGGGTTAATCGGTCTGAAAGACAGAGTGCCTGCAGTTCCCCTTACGCTTGATCTGATTACAGCAGATCGTTTTAAAGAGTTTATTGGTGAGGGTCAAACGTTCTTTAACATGAAACGCCTCAATAGCAATATTTTTACTACAGACAGGCAAACGGTTCCGGCCAGTAAAGCGATTTATGTATTGCCAATACCGTTAGCAGAATTCGATTATAGAAAATAAAACCAGGATGATCATGAAAAATACTTCATTAATAAAACTCATCCTTCCTGCATTTGCGGTAGGGATGTTATTTTTCAACTCCTGTAAAAAAGGAGAGGACAAAATTTTTGATAAAAACTTTACAGGAATTTATTTCCAGCAGGACAGTGTTTATTATTCGTTTGGTGTAACGCCTCTTGATGTTCAAACCCATAATCTGCAGGTGCCTGTAACCATAATGGGATCGCCTGCCGATGCAGATCGTACCTTTTCGGCTGAAATAATTACAGATAAAACTACGGCAGTAGCTGGCGAACACTATAGCCTGACCAATGCTTTTGTCGTAAAAAAAGACTCGATAAACAGCTATATAACTATACGGATAAACCGAGCTAAGCTAGGGACAAGTGATTTTAAAATTTGCTTTAGATTAGTAGAAAGGAACGGGTTCGTGCCGGTTAATGAAGCTTTAAAAACGGCAGTTGTTTTTTTTAACAATAAAGTAGAAAAACCGACCTGGAAAGATTTTTCGGGTAAGAATGCTTATTGGCCTACTCAATTAGGTGTCTGGAATCCAATTACTTACATTAAGTTTATTGAGTTGTTTAGAGCAATGGAACAAAAAGCTCCCGAAACTTATGCGGTAATGGTCAAGAATTATAGTCAAGATCTAGCCAATATGCGCGGCTGGCCATACGATTATGATAATTCCATGATCAAGTATACCTTAATTCCGCTTTATCAGTATTTTGTAGAGCAACATCCTGAATTAGGAGTAGTAGTCCCAAGGCCAAGAGGTTATTAACATTATAAACTAAAAGAAATGAAATATTTATCAAGATATTTAGTAATTGCGCTTTTCGCTTTGTTGCAAATCTCCTGCTATAAAGACGATACTACGCAAGATACACGAGTGCTCTCTGAGGTTGGCGTTGTATTCAGTGAGATTAAAGATCCTATTGTTAACATGGATAAAAATCAGGTATTAACAGTAGATCCGGTAATTACTCAAACTGAGAAGGAGAAAGAACTAAAGTACCAATGGGAAGTTAATTATCAGGTTTTTTCAACAGAAAAGAAATTGGTTTACCCTTGTTCGAAATTGGGAACTTTTTTGGTTAGATTAAAAGTAAGCAATGCTGATGGTAGTATGTTTAAAAGCTTTAATCTAAATGTAAATTCGGCTTATGAAGAAGGCTTGATGGTTTTAGCTGAGGATGCAGATGGGGAAGGAACATTGGCCTTTATGCGTAAATATACTGATTCAGAAATTGCCTCAGGAAAAGTAGAGAGCTTTGTTAATAATTGCTTTACTTTAAATAATCCCGGATTAAAATTAGGTAAAAACCCTACTGATATAGCCAAAAGACAGCAGCAAGTTTATATTTCAAGCAAGGGAGAGAAAAAGATTTACCTGATCAATAATAAAACGTTTGAACTGGAGGCATCAGTTTCGGCCCCCGATCTGCCTGGTTTTAGACCATTAAAAGTAAATGTTCCTGATAACTTGGGGCGGAGCGCCGTTATTTTATGTGAACAGGGGTTAATATACAACCTTGCTGTATTGGAGTATCTGGTATCACCTGATGTTAAGTTTCCTACAGGCGTAATGGAGAAAACAGCCATGGGATTCGATTTTAATGATACCTATAACTATTGGTGGAATAGTACCACTTCTAAAATACATATGGTTTCCGCGTATGGCACGAGTGATTCCAAGACTGAATTTGCTGGAAAGAATATGGTGCAGTTCTTTTATGCTGATGCTCCGGTTGTAGCTGATGTTGGTTTTTATGTAATTACTAATACTGCTGCTAATCCATCTATTTATACGAAGACCGTTTTTAATAAGAACTTATCAACCATTAAGGAAACTACAACACTCACCGGTGGAATTTCATCTACTTTAAATAGTAGTTCAATCATTGAGGTTAATACTACCTATAAGAAACTCCTTTATGCAAACGGCAATAAAGTATACAGCTGGTTTTATACGGGAACTGATTCCCCTACAGCGCCATTTATTACTGTTGATGCAGGTGTAGTTACAAGCATGTCTCAAACTACGGATGGTAAAATTCTCTATGTTGGGGTGTACAATGTTGCAGCTCCAGGTTTAAAAGGTAGCGTTTACGTTTATAACATGGATACCGGAATCTTGATTAAGAAACACGAAGGGGTAACAGATAAACCTGTTAAGTTATTTTATAAGAAAAAGAACTAAAAATGAAGCAATTTTTAAAACTCGTTTTAGGGCTATTTGCAGCGGGGGTATTGGTATGCCCCGCTGCTTTAGCTCAGCGTAAACCTGCACCAGCTGGTGTTAGTATTTCCGGTAAGATTAACCTCGATGATAATTATGTCGCATTGATTAGCGACCTTAGAGGTCAAAATAAGCAAACAATTGAAGTTCCGATCGGTAAAGCAGGAACCTTTAGCTGGAAATCAAATGTTAAGTCTACAGGATTTATCAGGGTGTCATTTATCCCTAAATCAAGAAAGAGGCAACTGGCTGCCATTTTTCCATTATATGTGCAATCAGGTAGCAAAGTGCAATTGAACTTAAGCTATTCCGATTCTACTTATTTAACCTTGTTGTCGGGGAAACTAGATGGAAACAACAAAGCCCTAATCGAATACAGTAATTTCTCTTTCCTGAAAATGAGGGATTTGTTTAATAACAGGCCGGCATCCGTAGATAAAATAAAAGGTAGTATTACCCCATATCTGGATCAAGCGGATAGTTTTATGGCTAAATTCGGCGTTAAAAATGAAACGGTTAAACAGTATATGGATGTTTGGGCTATGAATAATTACCTGAATGGTCTGTTCAGTTTACCTGGTGAAGTTGGCGGAAGGAGCAGGGAGGTAGTATTACCTGCCGATTACTATGTTTTTCCAAAATCTCCTGCAGTAGTGTATAACCATGATGTTGCCGTGCTTTTTAACGAAACTAACAGGAACGTGAATCAGTATATCAATATGGTTGATAAAGATGCAGCTAACAGTAAAGATGCATTCGAACAATTGAAGCTAAAGTTTAAAACCTTAACCCGTTTCTTCACAAGTAAGGCCCTCATCACGGCAATCGTAACCAGTAGTCTCGATGAATTTACCCGGAAGTACAATTTCAAACCAAATTCTAATTTTGAAGATGAGTTAACTAAATTTAAGACGCTTGCTGCCTATGTGAAGGATGAAAAAAGCCGGACAGAACTGAATAATAGCTTTAGTAATTTAAAGTACACCTTCAGAGGGGCAAATCTGCCTGATGTAGCCTTTAAGGATGCTGCGGGTAATGACGTAAAACTTAAAAGCTTAGCTGCAGGTAAGTATATTTATATCGACCTGTGGGCATCATGGTGTAAACCTTGTATTGCCGAAATACCTAATTTGCAGAAGCTGGAAAATGAGTATAAAGATAAAAACATTGTTTTTGTAAGCATTTCTTTAGACGCGGATAAGAATGATTGGAAAAATAAGATGGCAGAGCTAAAATCGGAAGGTCATCAACTGGAACTGGGCAACTCTGCTTACGATAAGCTGATGAATGTTTCAGGGATACCGCATTTTCTTCTTTATGATCCTGCAGGTAAATTGATCATGTACAAAGCCCCAAGGCCAGGGACACAAGAAATCAAAGCATTTTTTGATCAATTCTTGTCTTCCAAATAGTATTGTAATTTTTAAAACAAAGAAAGTCATCAGTAACAATTGCTGATGACTTTTTTTATTTTATATTTACCAGTAACGCTAGTTATGTTATGAAGAAGATCCTTTCTATAGATGGTGGAGGAATAAGAGGTATTATTCCGGGAATGATTCTGGTGGCACTTGAAGAAAAGCTAAAACGGGAGAGCAAGGACCCTAAGGCAGCCATTGTAGATTATTTCGATTTTTTTGCCGGTACCAGTACCGGTGGGATATTGATTTGCTTATTATTGTGCCCTTCAGAGGAAGATCCTACACGACCACGCTTTTCAGCAAGGGAAGCCTTGGACCTGTATCTGAAACACGGAAATGATATCTTCAAAATGAGTTTTTTTAAGCGGATTCGGGCAAAATTAGGGCTTGCCGGAGAACGTTATAACAGCGCAATTTTTGAAGGTGTATTGAAGACCTATTTTGGTGAGCTTAAACTTAGTCAGTTGATCAAGCCCTGCATCATCAGCGCCTATAATATTGAACTGAGGAAAACACACTTTTTCAGACAGCAAAATGCCATCACCAGAGGTGATAGCCGCGATTTTTATTTAAAGGATGTCTGCCGGGCTACTTCTGCCGCCCCAACTTATTTTAGTGTGGCCGAGATTCATTCACTGGCCAATGTGCGTTATCCATTGCTGGATGGGGGGGTATTTGCTACAAATCCTGCTTTAAGCGGCCTGATAGAGGTGACAAAAGCGTACAACCAAACCAGGATCAATGATATTTTTTTAGTCTCCCTTGGTACCGGCCGATCCAAAAGATCTTACGACTATGACTACTTCAAAAAGAGTAGTGCAATGGCTGTAGTACCCGCAATACTGGATATCATGATGAGTGGTGTAGCTGAGACCAGTGATTTCTTCCTGCGCCAGCTTTTCCATTCCGCCGGCAGATCTGAAAACTACATTCGGGTTGAACCCAATAGTTTGGAAAGTATCAAGGAAGGACTGGATGCTGCGAGTCCTTCAAATATGGAAAAACTGGTTGCGCTTGCCGACAGGACCATTAGTGAAAATGATGCGATGATTACCCAGCTAGCTCGCATACTGATTGAGGAGCAAAAACTGGCGGTAAATAAAAAACCATGGGATTTTTTAAAAGCAGTGAGGTCGCTGGGTTCGTTATAACCCGTTATCAGTAATTCATTTTTAGCATACTTTTTGTTTTTATACGCAAGGAGGCATTAAAACCTGGTTATTGCCGTTTTATAAATAGCAACAATGAATAGCGTATCCGAAAGTAGATTCTTTAAAGCCATAAAAGGAAAGATTATCATCGCCCTGCTATTGGCTTGCTTTGCGCTTTTTATGGCCTGGAGCGTAAGCAAATCTGCTTTTAAGGAAATGTTAAGTACAGTTGAGAATATAACTGCACCAAGTGAAAGATTAAGGGTCGTAAATGCCATATCCAGAAAAATTGGCAGCCTTGATCAGTTACAAAAGAAACAAGCATTTAACGATCCAGGTAATTATAGCGAAGTATTTAAGGAGTCAGGACAATTGCGTCGGGTATTGGATACTTTGGCTGGATTATATGTAAATGACTCTATACAACTAACCAGGATTTTAACGATAAAAAAACTCTTAGGCGAAAGGGATAAGCAGTTTATCAATTACCTTCGAGTAAGAGAACGCCTGGTAAACAACAGATCCTTTTCTGACCAAGTTAAAAACCTGAGTGCAATGGTGGCCAAAGGGGCCGAACAGGCTGATAGTACTATTGTTGCTACTGAGCAAAAAATGTCTACCACCACCATTTACCCTACAGAAGAGCGACCGAGAGGCTTTTTTAATAAGTTGTTTGGTAAGAAAAGGACTAATGAAGGAGACAAATCCTTCAGAATCGTAAATGAAGAGAAGGTAAAAAGAGATACCATCGCTTTATCGGCTGAAGACCGGATGTCCAGAAGCCTTGAAAAATCTTTAAAGGTAATTGAACAGGAGCAGCGGATTAAAAATGAAAGTTTCTTAACGAGGGAAGCCATTTTAACAGATGCCAATAATCGGTTGGTTAGTCAGATGCTTGACGTACTCAGGAAAGTAGAAAGTGAAGTAGTCGCACAGATAGAGCAAAATGGTATTCAAGCTAAAAATGTAGTGAATACCGGCATCAGTACCATCAGCATTATTATGCTCGTGTTTTTCTTTTTAACGGTGTTGTTACTCTATTTCATTTTAACAGACATTACCNGAAGTAACAAGTACCGNACTGAATTGGAAAAAGCNAAAGATGANGCTGAATATCATGGAATGGCAAAGCAAAGGTTTCTTTCCAATATGAGCCATGAGATCAGAACCCCTTTGCAATCTATTATCGGTTATGCTGAAATCATCAGAAAGCAGGAAAACCCTCAGAAAAAAGATATTGAGGCGATATATCAATCTTCAGAGCACTTGTTGCAGATTGTTAATGAGGTGTTGGATTATAACCGCATTATTTCAGGTAAGTTCACCTTTTCTAATAAGGCATTCGACATAGATAAACTTTTAAATGAAGTAGTTTCTGTAATGCGTGCTCAGGCCGAAAAGAAATCACTTAAACTGATTGTCGAATTTGATCTCCCAGAGATAACGTATGTGGAAGGTGATCCCTTTAGACTGAAGCAGATTTTGTATAACCTTTTAGGAAATGCTATTAAATTTACAGCAAAAGGAGAGGTAACACTTGCTGCATTTTACAAAAGACAGGGCGATCTTTTTCATTTTACTTTTATGGTGAAGGATACCGGAATTGGATTGACGGAAGCTGAAAGCCAGCGGATATTTAATGAGTTTGAACAGGTAAATACCTTAGAAAACGAAGAGATAAATAAGGCCGGAGCAGGACTAGGTTTAACAATTGTTAAATCACTAATTGAAGAGCAGGGCGGAAGAATATATGTGAAAAGTAAAGCAGGAGAGGGTAGTGTTTTTACGGTTTACCTCACATTTAAAGCAACGATGGCGCCTCAGGATGAAAGTCCCGTCAATGTTCCGGAGTTATCTAATGTAAAGGTTTGGGTAGTTGATGATGATAAGCTAATCCTTGATCTGTGTGAAATTATTTTTCAAAAGCATGGAATTGATGCGAGGCTATTCAACTCGCCCGCGCAGTTGCTGGCGGCCGACTGGGATAAGGGCGTAAAGTACATCCTCATGGATATGCGTATGCCTGAAATGAATGGAATAGCACTCTGTAGATTATTGAGAGATAGGCTGGGGGATGAGGTAAAGATCTTTGCGATCACAGCACAGGTTTTGCCTGATGAACGGGAGTTTCTCCTGAATAATGGTTTCGACGGCCTGGTGATGAAACCTTTTAAAGAAGAAGAGCTTTTATCCGTGTTCAATCAAATCCTGTATAAGGAGGAGCATGAAGAGCTTGAGGAGGAGGTGGAGCTGGATTTAACCGGTCTGAAGAAAATGACATTTAATGATGAAGAGCAATTAAAGCGTATCCTTATAAGATTTAGAGCCGATAGTTTAAACGACAGCGGTGAAATTCAGGAAGCGATGCTTCAAAATGATCAGACTCAATTGAGATTGCTTATGCATAGGGTAGCCGGAAGAATAGCTCAGATTGGCGCAAAAAAGCTGTCTTCGGAGTTTAGATTAATGGAAATGCAGCTGGCGTCCGAAGGTTTAGACGAACATAAAAAGTACAGCATTAACACATTGCTCAAACAGTTGGACTTGCTATTAACGCAACTTAAAAAATAAAGGTTTACTCAATATCGTAACGCTCCATTTTGCTGTATAAAGTTTTCCGGTCAATATTTAGCAATTTTGCAGCTTTGGATTTATTGTATTTAACTTTTACCAGTGTTTCAATGATCATAGCCTTTTCATTTACCTCATTAATAGCTTTAAGGTCCGATGTGCTGGTTCTGGGTGCCTGGTTTACAGAAATAATCATTTCTTCAGGGAGCGAATCTATAGCTGCGGTATCAGTAGAGGTTAATAAAACCATTCGTTTGATTACATTTTTTAATTCTCTAAGATTGCCGGGCCAATCGTACTGTAACAGCAGGTCTTTGGCTTCCGAAGAGATGTGTTTCACGTTGCGGTGTAATTCCTCGTTAGATAGTTTTATGAAATGGTTAATAAAGAGTTCAATGTCTTTTCCTCTTTCCCTTAACGCAGGTAATTGGATTTTAAATTCATTTAGGCGGTGATAGAGATCTTCTCTAAATGATCCATTCGCAACACTCGTTTTAAGGTCGTCATTTGTAGCCGTGATAATTCGTACATCGACCTTAGTCGTTTTGGTACTGCCAACTGGTTGAATAACCCGCTCCTGCAATGCGCGAAGCATTTTAACCTGAACTTCATAGCTTAAATTACCTACTTCATCTAGGAATAATGTTCCCCCGTTTGCAGCTTCGAACTGACCCTTTTTATCCGTTAAAGCACCGGTAAAGGCTCCTTTAGAATGACCAAATAATTCGCTTGCAGCGAGATCTTTCGATAATGCACCACAATCAATAGCTACAAAGGGTTTATCGCTTCGGTTACTTTGCATGTGCAACAATCTGGCGGCATACTCTTTACCTGTACCACTTTCTCCTTGTATAATGACCGACATGTCGGTCGGTGCTACCAGATTAATGTGTTCGTAAAGCTTATCGGCAATAGTACTTTTTCCTTTTATCGCATCAGTATGCTCAATGGATGGTTCGGATTTATCTTTTGCCTTTTTACCCAACGCATCTCTTATAAGCATTAATAGCTCGTCCGGGTTAACAGGCTTAGTAATGTAATCAAAAGCACCTAACTGTATGGATTTAACGGCTGTTCGCACATCATTAAAACTGGTCATGATAATGACGGGTTGCACTAATCCTTTTTCAAGTACATGCGAGAGAATATCTAGTCCTGTCCCATCCGGCAGACGATAGTCGATGAGTAACAAGTCAAATTTTTGCTGATCGGTTATTTTGAAAGCTTTTTTAACATCATTTACAACAGACGGCTCATGGCCATTTTTTGAAAGAAAGCCTTCCAGTACCTGCGAGAAAGTCGTGTCGTCTTCAATGATGAGTATTTTTGCCATAGGGATTTCGCTTCAGAATATAGCAAAAATACGAAAGCCGGATGAAATCCGGCTTTCGTAAGGTGTTAAAAATTGTTATTTATTAAGGGATATATAGATTATTCAATTACCACACCGTCTTTTCCTACTTTCAATGAAGCAGTTTCTTCTTGTTTTTTAACATCGATCTGATAATATTCAGATTTGTCTGCTTTTGTTACCAAAAATGCTGCAGTTGGAACCCATTCTTTATATTTATCAGATGATAAGGTCGTTTTAACAGCATCAGGCAGGTCTTTCAATTCAACTGGTGTTTTCGTTACGCTGTCCTGTACTGTGCTAATTACAACTGGATTTTTGATTTCGCTTGCTTTTACTGTAGTTAATCCTGCAAATGCCAGGAACGCTGCTGATAAAATGATCTTTTTCATAATTATAATTTTAAATATTATTCTAATTAGTTACGATAAGGTATAGTACAGAATGGTGCCATAAATAATTTTTATTTGTATTTATCTTCTAATCAGTAAGTTAGTTGTTTTATTGCTTTTGAAAATTGTAGAGTTATTCCACAATGTGTAGAGAGATGAATCATTCTCAAACTTCAAGATCTGTTACAAATACGTAAATCTTTTCTTAGCTTTGCTACTATGCTGTCTAAGAAAACAAAATATGCAATAAAGGCACTGGTTGCTCTAGGTAAAAACAGAGAAAATCCTCCTATGCAAATAGTAAGGCTGGCAGAGCAGGAAATGATTCCAAGGAAATTCCTGGAGCAGATTCTGCTGGATATGCGTAATGCAGGCTATTTATATAGTAAGAAAGGTGCAGGGGGTGGATATAGCTTGAATAAGGATCCAAAAGATATTTATTTGGCTGATATACTTCGTATCACCGACGGACCAATAGCGATGGTTCCATGTGCCAGTTTAAAGTTCTATCGCAAGTGTGATGAATGTCACGATGAAGTGACATGCGGTATCAGAAAAACATTTATTGATGTTAGAGATGCTACATTAAAAGTATTGGCACAAACTTCAATAGCCGATGTTATTGCCAGAGAAACGGACGAGACAGCCGTTAGTTAGTAGAACTCATATCTATGAACCCTTGATATTGAATCAAATTATAGATCAGGATCATATCTTTTTAAACCAGGACTTGTCCTGGTTTTTTGTTTCTGGTGATATTGACATGTATGGCTTTACCTTGTTTGGTGTCAAATTTGATTAACTTTGAGCAAAATTTTGAAAAATATGAATAAGATAAACAAGAATTTTTTCTACAATAGGGGAGTGTATATTGCATTATTTGCAGCTATGCCTCTTATGTCATTCGCACAGAAACCTAACTGGCAGAACCTTGATTTGAAAGCAGATTCTACATTCGGCATAAGTACTGAGAAAGCTTATAATGAACTATTAAAGGGTAAGAAATCTGTGCCCGTTATCGTTGCTGTACTTGATGGTGGTGTGGATATTCAACACGAAGATTTAAAGTCTGTATTATGGGTAAATAAAAAAGAGAAAGCGGGCAACGGTAAAGATGATGACAAGAATGGGTACATAGATGACGTAAACGGCTGGAACTTTTTAGGATCATCAAAAGGATCTATTAACTATGAGACGTTGGAACTTACCCGTTTGGTGAGAAGAGACAATGCAAAATTTGCTAATGCAGATGCTACATCGGTAAAAGCAAATGAGCTTCCTGCTTTTGAGGCTTACCAAAAAAATAAAGCTGAATTAGAGCAGGAATTAGCTGAGGCTAAGACTGGTTTAGAGCGTTTTTCTGGTATCAAAAATGCAATTGACGCGGTAGTGAAAAAGATTGGTAAGGCAAATCCTACACGTGAGGATTTTCAAGCCTTCAAGCCTGCTGATGAGATGGAAACCAATATTCAAAGAATCATGCTTGCTCAGTTAAAAAATGCAAGTTTTGAGGAATTTTATAATAGCCAGATTGTTCCTGGATTTGATCATTTCAAAAACCAGGTTGAGTATAACCTGAATATCGACTACGATCCGCGTGGTATCGTTGGTGACGATCCAAATAACAGTAAAGAGCGTTTTTACGGTAACAACGACGTGGCTGGTCCTGATGCTCAGCATGGTTCTCACGTAGGTGGAATTATCGGCGCTTCACGTATCAATAATCTTGGTATTATGGGGGTAGCTGATAATGTATTAATTATGGGCGTAAGAAATACACCAAATGGTGATGAGCGCGATAAAGACGTTGCTAACGGTATCCGTTATGCAGTAGACAATGGTGCTAAAGTAATCAATATGAGCTTTGGGAAATCATTTTCGTGGGATAAAGCCATCGTTGATGAGGCTGTAAAGTATGCGGTTTCTAAAGATGTGTTGCTTATCCATGCTGCAGGTAATGATAATAAAGATCTTGAAGTAGAGTCAAACTTTCCTAGCCCTGATTATATTGGTGGGGGTAAGGCAGCTACATGGATCACTGTAGGTGCTTCAAGCTGGACTAACGACGATAAGATTAAAGCTAATTTCTCTAACTACGGTAAAACTAAAGTTGACGTTTTTGCCCCGGGTGTTGACATCAATTCAACAGTGCCGGGATCAAAATATGAGAAGTTAAGCGGAACAAGTATGGCTGCGCCTGTTGTTGCAGGTTTAGCTGCCCTTATTCGTTCTTACTATCCAAAATTAACTGCTGTTCAAGTGAAAGATATCATTCTTAAATCAGTGGTTAAAGTTAACCAGTCTGTACAGATTAAAACTGAAAATGATACTAAAACAGTTCCTTTTTCTGAATTGAGTGTTACAGGTGGTATAGTTAATGCATATGATGCTTTAAAACTAGCTGCTGAATACAAAAAATAGCCTTATCTTGTTTATTAACCAAAAGAAGCCTGTATCTGATTGTGATACAGGCTTCTTTTGGTTTTACATGCGTATCAATGGCACACCTGTTCTTTTTTAGCGATTTTTTATGCCTGGAAATGATTTTTGCAAAGAGAACATACCACTGGAAATGTTGTTCTCGTCCATCAGGCAAAGCCGCTCATATTTATATTCATTCACTTTAGGGATATTATTCATCTCCGAATAAATGGTTATAATTAGATTATACATCATGATACCGTTTAAATTCAGCTTATATTTTTTGAAAAGTTTTATGCACTCGTCGCAATATTCGCATGCTTTTTCATATTCTTTCTTGTTCCTATGCTGATAGGCCCGTGTCATTTTTAATATTAATGTCGAGTACTGGGTAATTTTGTATCTACCCTGGATCTCGTGAAGACCAATAAGAATCCTTTCCAGCTGATCTGTTTTCTTGCCGCAATTGATTCTTGATTTCGAAAGGCCCATTAAATTCAGAATAAATATGGGGAATTCGGATCTCTTTGAAAAATCTTTAGGATGCAGTTTGATAATTGTATCCATGATCTTGATAGAACCATTGTCTGATCCATAAAGTAAATTGAGCACGATAGCCAATAAATACGTAATTCCTTGTTGGGTGTTTAACTCCCTGTTGTGATTTAAAAACGGATATTCTGAAAGTTCTATACAACTGACAAGGGCATTGTTTACTATTGGTGTATTGGTAATTTTTGCATAAATAAGTTGTGTGGCTTCCCATGGATTGATGAGCCAACCAGTAGCATCAAGATTATTCAGTTTTTCTAATCTCGTTTTTATTCGGTCCTCATTCAGGCTGAGGATATCAATAAGCGCGAGTAAGGACTGATAAATCAAGGTATGTTCATCCGAATCTGAAAGCTCAAGGAGTACCTCAATTGCTTCTTTATAGTTTGAATCAACGAAATCAAAATGGATTAATTCTTCTATGATACGATCATGTAACTTATGCTCACTTAACAGGCTTATCGTATCTGCACTATATTTCGATCTGTACTTTAGGTTTTCAGCAATAAAGAGAATTAAATAATTATGCTCAATATGATTGAGTGGTAAATCAAATATTCTGGTTAAGGCTTTTAAATCTCCTATTCTGACAATAAAGCGAACGGTCCATTGCAGTAGCTGGAAACGTGTATTATCATCGTGATATTCCTCATGTATATGCTGGAAAAAATCCTGGTCTAATTGTAAATGGTATTTTTCGAGGAGTTCTATGAACAAAAAATACTCGAAAATATGAGTGTGAATGAACCGAACAAACTCTCGTGGGTGGTAATCCTGATAATGTTTTTCTTCCATAATTATCCCATCAGAAACAAGCTCCATATAAGCATTTTTAAATGCTGATAGTTCATTAATCAAGCTGTCTTTAGGAACAGAGTCTCCTGTTTTTCCATAAGAGGTAAGTTGGATTATTCTTTTTAGGAAAAGGATTTTTTCTGTGTAATAATTTGATCGGTAAATGTTCTCCTGAATAAATCTTGATACCAGCTCGTGGAAAGTAATATTCGTTGAATAATTGAAGAGGGGATCTTCCTCACGCAATTGATGGTATAGTTGAATATGGAAAGGGAATTTTAACTGATTTTTAAGTTTAGGATTTATCTCCCTGACATTGATTCCATCGATTTTGGAAATGATTAAATCAACTTCCTTTTCTGTAAGTGGCGGGACATTGGAGACTTCATTCTTGTTGAAGTAGTTGCCCATAAACCATTTACTTTTTAAATAAGCGGAATGTCTGATCTTTTCATAAAATCTAATCCAGGTTGTTGTGCGCATACTCATTACGAGTTTTATGGCATGTACTTGTTCTATCGCACATATAAAACTGATGATGCCATCGAAGAGTTGCTTTTTTAGATCGCCTTTAAGTGTAAGATCAGAGAACCCATCTAAAAAGATAATGAACTTGCCATTTGATTGTTTGCAATTTTCACTGATATAATTTACCAGACTTTCCTTCTTAGGGATATTTAGCAATAATTTAAGCTGATCCTCAAAATTGAGTGCAATGTTTTCAGAATTGAAAAAACCTGAGGCCTGCACAAATAGTACAATGGAATCTTCATAGACAGGAACATTACTAATTAGCCTTTCTGCTAAATGGCTAAGTAAGATTGTTTTTCCGTATCCCGGTTGCGAAATAAAAGCCGTGAAGCTGTAATTGCTCTTATAAAATACATCAAAGTCATGTTCGGCAAATTTCCTGCTGATGGTCATCTGATAAGGCATACTTGAACGGTTCTTAATTCCTTTCAATGTAAAATCGGTGACCTTGGAAATTTTAAACTTTACATCCGACCAATTTGCAGGAATTGTATCGTTGTTCGGAATGTGGGCATGGACGGGCCAATTCTCCAGGTTTTCTCCATTTACATATTCTGATAGTGTTGTAATCGTAAATTTGGAAAAGTTGTGTTTTGCCTCAGCAAAGCCAAATAACCTTTTGATGGTTGTCTCGCTAACGTTCTTGTTTAATGATCTGCTAATCTCTATCGATATCCTTTTGCAATCAGATGGCGTAATTGTCCTAATCCCTGCCTTAATTAGAATCAAACCTTTGAGTTCAGTTAAGATAGCCGTTTCGTCCATACATTTTGTATTGAGCGTTAAAAAATTCAACTAAACGAATATAATGCTTTAATAAGAAAAATGAACGTAAATTATTTAACTAAAAATGAATGGATAAATTTTGGCCAGGACAAAAACTTGTTGGCCAATCTTTTAAAGCTGGGTGTTAAGTCAAACAAAGACTGCAACGGCTTACAATGAACAGAATGAACAGAATGAATCGAGGGAGGTAGCAAATGAACAAGTCGAATAGAAAGTCGGATTGAATCTATGAGTATAATTGTGATAATAAATTATTATCATCTCAATCCCTTCCCTATGAAAAGGACATCTACCTTATCAAGCTCTTTTAATTTTTTACTTTTTCTTCTTGGATTTATAACGCTCCTAAGCACGAAATCGTATGGCCAGACCAGAAATTATATGACGGTAACGCCATCTACTGGAATTGCCAGGTACACAACCGTACTTGGGATTGGCTCAGAAACTCCTGATGGTACCTCTACGGGGGGCGGGCAGGTTGATGCTCCCGGTAATGCAGCGGCTAATCCATCCGTAGCGGCTGCGACCCTTAAAGCCAATTATTTTAGTTTGTTGCTGGCAAGTTTGGAAGGGGAGGCTTACATTCAACTTAAAAATGATAGCCAATTGGCAGCTGGAACAACCGCTTATATCCCTTTTGACATGCCAACAAATAATGGGGTAAATCTTGATTTGCTTGGTGTTGTGGGAGACCTTACCGGACTTCTTTCCAGTAAAGTTGTTCAGATTGATGCTTACACCAATGCAAATGCAGGTAGCGATGGTACAAAGTTGGCTGCTGCAAATGTTACTGCTACGGCAGTAAAAGATGTGGCAGGGAGAAACTATTTTGCTGTGACCTCAACAGTCCCTTATAATTCTGTTCGTATCAGACTAAGGGTTCGAAATAATCTGCTTTCGTTAAGCCTGGGAAGTACAATCAATATGAATGTGTACACTGCATTTACTACTTCGAATGACAATTGTGGTTCGCCACTTTTTACCAGTGTAGAGCAGTCTGGTCTAAATGTTTCTTTAACAACCTTAGTAACAAACCCTGATCGCGCAATTGATAATAATTTAAATACGTTTTCCCAAATACAAGCGGGATTGGTGGGCTTAGGTACCTCCGTGTCACAAACGATTATAATGAATGGCCCTTCTGAAATCGGAGATGTTGCAAAAGTAACGCTTTCCCGACCAGGATCAGTACTCACCCTTGATTTGTTAAAAACAATTACATTAAGAGCTTATAATGGGAATAATCCTGTAGGTCAGGCAGTGCCACTCAACACGCTGCTTAACCTGGATCTGTTGGGTTTATTCTCTAATAATACACCGGTTCCTGTATTTTTTACACCTACCGGGCAATTTGACCGGATAAGGATTTCCATAGATAACACATTGGCAGTTGGTGGAAACATCTTAACCGGAGGAGTCAATATTCATGAAGTGCAGCGAACGGTTGCGAGACCAACATTTGCCGGAGTATCTGGTAATGCTTTAACACTTTGTGGTGGAACTGAACTTTCCTTGATGCCTCAAAATCCTAATGCGGGGTATACCTATAATTTTTACAAAAAAGTAGGAGCTAATGGCCCAAGAACTTTGGTGTCAGGTGTAACAGGTAATAATCTTAAAGAAAGCGGACTGGCCGCCGGAAACTACGTTTACTATGTTGCTGCTGTAGAAACAGGTTGCATCGCTGAGTCTGATTTGGATAGTGTAAAAGTAACCGTTAATCCAACTGTAATATTTGCAAGTACCACATTAAGTAATGGTTTGGTGGGTAAGGCTTATACTAAACAAATAGATCCTGCAACGGGAGGTGTTCCTGGTTATACCTACGCGCTTGCTGTTGGAAGTCAATTACCGGCAGGATTGAACATTTCGTCTGGTGGTTTAATTTCAGGCGTACCATCTTCAGCCGGAACCTTTACTTTTTCAGTAGTTGCTAAAGATGCTGCAGGCTGTACTGCTGTGGCAAATTATACCTTGAAAATAGCAGCAGTTTTAACTTTTCCGACCACTACTTTACCAAATGGCATGGTGGGTAAAACCTATCCGTCAACAACACTTCCTACCCCTACGGGAGGTACAACTCCCTATACATTTGCAGCAGTAAATGCACCTCCGGGGCTTTCCTTAAATCCTGCTACAGGAGTACTAACCGGAACACCTACTGCTGCCGGGAGTTATACATTTCCTGTAACAGTTACGGATGCAGACGGGAATACTGTTACTACTAATTTTACAATTGTAGTAAGAGACGTTCTGGCACTGACCCCTTCTAGTTTATCGGATGGTGTTAATGGAGTGAATTACCCTTCACAGATTATTCCTCCGGCAACAGGGGGTAGTGGTGTTTATACCTATGCTGTTGCGCCAGGTAATTTGCCTCCGGGATTGAGTTTTGACCCTTCCACAAGGGCTATTACAGGACTGCCTTCGCAATCTGGAACTTTTACTTTCCCTGTTAATGTAACGGATAGTGAGGGTAATACTGCATCATTAAACTATACCATAACCGTAAAGGATCCTTTGGTTTTAAGTACCGCGCCACTCCCTGATGGAACGGTAAATGTAGCCTATCCTACTCAAACACTTCCGCAAGCTTCAGGGGGGGGCGGTCCTTATACTTATGTGGGAACAAATATTCCTCCGGGGTTGAGCTATGATCCGCTTACTCGGCAGATTTCGGGAACACCAACCCAATCGGGATCATTTAATACAACTGTTACTGTAACGGATGCAACTGGTGCAACAGTCTCGCAAGATTATCATATTAATGTTCAGGGTATACTGGTTCTTCCAGGTGCTTCATTAGCTAACGGAACAGTTGGGACACCTTATCCAATACAAACATTACCGGGGGTGTCTGGTGGTGGGACTTCACCATATACCTATAGTGTTTCAGGACTTCCTCCGGGATTGTCTTTCAATCCTGCTACCCGTGAAATTACAGGAACGCCAACAACAGGTGGTACTTTTACCATTACACAAACTGCTAAGGATGCAAATAACATTACTACCAGTACAGATTATACCATTTTGATCGGTGTGGCAGATCCAATAGTGGCAAATGCAACCATTTGTGAAGGAAGCAGCGGCACCTTATCTGTAACGAATGTACAGGCAGGTGTAACCTACAAATGGTATGCATCAAGCGGTAGTACTTCTATATTTACAGGACCTGTTTTACAAACACCTGCGTTAACAAGTACGACTACATACTATGTTCAGGCAAGTTCAGGAACTGCAACAGGTAACCGTGTAGCTGTAACGGTAAATGTAAATCAGGCTCCTGCAGCTGCGACTATTATTACAAATAATCAAATTATAAATACAGGGCAGACAACCGTTCTCCAGGCTAACGCTACTGCTGGAAATACAATTAATTGGTATACCGCTGAAACAGGAGGTACACTTCTGGCTAGTGGAGCAAGCTTTACAACTCCGGCATTGAACTCAACAACTACATTTTACGTAGAAACGCAAAGTGCTCAAGGGTGCTTAAGTACTAGCAGAAAAGCTGTTGTTGTAACAGTTGTTACCGGAGCTGCAAATCCAAATTGTAATGCAGCTAACCGTCAGGAAACTGGTACTACCGGTATCCTTTGCCTGTTGTGTGGTGTTCAGGGCCCAGGTAATTCAACCGATGCTGATCCAAACAATTTTACAAGAATCAGTTTGTCTGTTGGTGTTGGAGCGGAAGGTTATCAACGCTTAATTTTCCAAAATACAGGTCTTGCAACCGACAGCATTCGCCTTGATCTTGCAACCCCAACGGGGTTACTGGACCTGAATGTACTGAGTGGTGTTACCATAACTGTACTAAAAGGTACTTCGGTTGTTTCTACTTATAATTTAAATTCCCCTTTGATTGGTCTTGAACTGCTAAGTGGGAACAGATTTAAAGCAACTTTTGTTGCAGGTGGCGAATACGATAGGGTTGAGGTAAGATTTGGGGCAGTTGTTGCGGCATTAAGCAGCCTGGACATTTACGGTGCTGAGGTGGTTAATCCAAATCCTACACTTACTGCAGGCAACCAAACGATTTGCTCGGGGTCAACGGCAACTTTAGCCGCTACTCCAAATGGGGGTACCTCTCTTACATGGTATAATGCTGCAACCGGTGGAAGTGTATTGTCTAATACAAATACTTACACTACGCCTGCACTTACTGCAACTACTACGTATTATATTGAAATCAGTAAAGCTGGTTGTGCAAACTCTGAAAGACTTCCTGTAGTGGTTACTGTTACCCCGGCTTTAGTCACCCCCGTGATCGCAGGTGTTGGAACGGTGTGTGGAGGGACTCCTGCAGTATTATCTATAACTGCACCACAAGCAGATGTTACTTATAATTGGTATGCTGCGTCAACCGGAGGAACGCCAATATTTACGGGTACAGAATTTAGAACGCCTGTTGTTAACAGCGATATTACTTATTATGTTGAGGCCGTCAATGGTAACTGCTCTTCGTCTGTAAGAACTCCTGCCGCGCTTACTGTTAGTCCGGTGTTAGCTTTACCACAGGTAAGCGCTTCAACTACCACTGTAAATCCCGGCCAGACCGTAATTTTAAATGCTTCGTCTACAGATGCGAATGTTACCTTCAACTGGTATACGACTCCAACTGCAATTACGCCAATTTCTACGGGGCCGACTTATGTAACCCCACCGCTTTTAGTTACCACTACTTATTACGTAGAGGCAAAATCAAATGCTACAGGTTGCGTTTCAGCTGGACGGACTCAGGTTGCCATTACCGTGAACAACGGAGGTAGTCCTAATCCAGTGCCATGTGAAGCACCAACAACGGAAACAAATGGTGTTACTGGGGTCGCATTGCTTTCTGGAGTATTTAACCCTCAGTTAGCGATTGATAATGACACGCAAACAGGATCATCATTGGTAATGACTGTAGGAGCACTTGGTGCTTCTGTATTCCAAAGTGTAGGATTTCCAACATTATCCAATGTGGGAGATACCGTAAAGGTACTTTTAAGTGCGCCTGGAAAGTTACTTTCTCTTGGCCTGTTCTCCGATATTAAACTTAAAACTTATAATGGTATAACAGATAATAATGACGAAAAGGCAGTTAACGATCCTTCTATAGTTCGTGTGGAATTATTGAGTGGCAATAGCCAGGCCCTGATTTCTTTTGTGCCAACAGCTCAATTCGATAAGGTTCAACTTACTTTGTATGGAAGCCTTGCGGGCGTCTTAAGTACCATTGATTTAAATTATGTACAGCGAGTAATGATCGCTCCTACAGTAGCCTCAGCTAATGTGACAGCTTGTGCTCCTAATACTATTCCTCTGGTTGTTAATAATCCGATTGCAGGTATCACCTATAAATGGTATGATGCAACAGGGGCTTCAGTTGGAGATGGCGTGTCGATCACTAGTCCGGCTTTAACATCCAGCACTAAATTTTATGTAGAAGCCAACTCTCCTGTTACGGGCTGTACGAGTTCCAGAACGGTAATTAATGTAACGGTTACTCCTGTGCCGGATGTGCCTCAATTGTTGTCAAGTAATGTACAGGTTTGTATAGGATCTAGTGTTGTTTTAACCGTTGCCAATCCTCAAGCGGGTTTAACTTATATCTGGAAAGACGCAAGTAATGTTGAAAAGCATAGGGGTGTTACTTTTACCACTCCAGTAATCGGGGCGGCCACTTACACAGTTACAGCAGAAAATGCATGCGGTGGTGTGTCTACTGCGACTACGGCTACAGTTGATGCTGGGGGAACACCTACGCCTCCTGCGATAACACCGACAGCCGCTACTATAAATAGTGGAGAAAGGGCAATCTTGATTGCAACAGCCACCACGCCTGGAGCTACCTTTGTATGGTATGATTCAAACCCGACCCCTGGCCCCGGTAATATTGTCTCTACACCTCTTAATGGTCTGAATGGTTCTTTTGTAACAGATCCAATTGTAAATGCCGGAGTAACTCCAATAACAAAAACCTACTGGATTACCAGTACAAGCGGTGCCTGCACTTCTGCTGCAGCATCAGTGGTGATAACTATTTTGCCTCCTCCAACGGCTGGTGGAAATGTTCCATGCGAAGCTGCTANAAGTGAAGAGAATGGTACGGGTGGTCCTCTTTCACTCNTAGCNGGAATAGACAATAGCGGACAGGCTGTTGATAACGATGTTAACACTGGTTCAGCATTGAGAATCCCTGTTGGCATTGGTTCTTTTGTTTATCAAAGAGCGATTTTCACCGGAGTATCTGTCATTGGTGATAAAGTACGCCTGAAACTGGTTTCACCAGATAAATTGCTTACACTGGCAGTTGTTCCGGGTATTGAAATAACCACATATAATGGTGCCGTCAGTAATCTTGATGTGATGACATTGGATAACCCATTAATTAAACTGCAAATTTTACCGGGCAATGAAGAGGCATTTATCGAATTCACCCCAACAAAAGTGTTTGACAAGGTAGAAGTTCGTTTAAACTCAGGCCTTGTTGGCGCACTTACTGCCATCAACTTTAATTATGCACAGCGTATTATTGCAGCGCCACAGGTTGCTGCTGCGCCAACCAGTATCTGCGCCGGAACGCCTACGGATTTAAGTGTGCTTAACCCGGCAGGAACCCTGACTTATAACTGGTACATTGATGATGCTACAACGTTAGCAGCCAGTGGTACTACATTTCCTATAGGTAACCTGACTCCGGGAACACATGATTTCTTTGTAGCGGCTTCCCGTAATGGTTGCGAAAGTCCTGTCAGAACTAAAGTTACAGTAACTATTTTAGCAGTTCCGGTTGCACCGGTTCCACTTCCCGAAAATCCAACAACAGCTTGTGCCAATACTCTGGTAACTTTAGGGGTGACTGAAGTTCAGGGCGTGTCTTATACCTGGTACGATGCTTTAACATTGGGAAATGTTTTAGCAAGCAATACTAGTGTATATACTACAGCAAACCTTAGCCCTGGTACCTATACTTATTATGTCGAGGCCCGTAATGCAAATGCTTGTGTAAGTACTGCAGCGAGGACAGCAGTTACTATAGTAGTAAACCCATTGGCGCTGCCTTCAGATATTACTGTAACAGGTGCAGGAAATGCATTCTGTGCAGGAACTCAAGCTACTTTAACTGCCACGAGTGCGATAATCAATCCGGTGTTCACCTGGTATAGTGACGCAGCGCTTACTAATGCCTTATTTACAGGGCCAACCTATACACCAATTGTAAGCCAGGGAACAACTTATTATGTGACTGTTCGTGGTGATAATAAATGCGAGAATACCAGCGGAAGCGGGAAAGCTGTTGTTATTAAGGTTAACCCACCTGCAACAGCTGCGGATATTGCTGTAACAGGAACTTCTGCACCATTCTGCGTTGGGTCACCAGCCAGTTTAATAGCTTCAAGCACCACAGTAGTAAATCCAGTATTTAGATGGTACAGTGATGCTTTATTAACGAAATTAGAAGCTACAACCCCTACATTCAGCCCTGTGGTTACCGGAGCTACTACTTATTATGTAACCGTTACTGGTGACAACAGGTGTGAGAATGCAGCCGCAGATGCCAGGGTAATAACCTTAAGTGTTAATCCACCGGCTACCGCTGCAGACATAATTGTATCAGGAGCGGAAAAACCATTCTGTGCAGGAAGTACAGCGCAGCTAAACGCAGGTAGCGTAACAGTAATTAGTCCTGTATTTACCTGGTATAGCGATGCTGCATTAATGAATGCAGTATTTACTGGACCAACATACAGTCCTATAGTGACAGCCACTACCAATTATTATATAACTGTTCGTGGTGCAAATAAATGCGAAAATGTTGCTGCAGGTGCCAAAGCGGTGACAGTTACGGTTAACCCTCCGGCAACAGCAGCTGATATTACAGTGAGCGGTGCTGGTAAACCATTCTGCGAAGGCAGTATAGCTCAGTTACTCGCTACTACAATGACTGTGGGTAATCCTGTATTTACATGGTATAGTGATGCGGCATTAACAAATGCAATATTTACCGGGCCGAACTTCACACCAACTGTTAATGCAAGTACTACTTATTATGTTACAGTTCGTGGCGACAACAGATGTGAGAATTTGGCTAATGGTGGTAAAATAGTTGCAATTACTGTTAATCCGCCGGCCAGTGCCTCAGATCTTACGGTAACGGGTTTCAGCAATCCTTTCTGTGTAGGTTCNACTGCGAATTTAAAAGCAACCAGTGCAGTGATTAATCCGGTGTTTACCTGGTATAGTAATGCGGCNTTNACCAATGCTATATTTACAGGAGATACTTATTCGCCTGTAATTAACGGACCAACTACTTATTATGTAACGGTTCGTGGTGATAACAGATGTGAAAATCTTGCCGGAACTGGTAAAGTGGTAGCCATAATCATTAAAAACCCGGCAACTGATGCTGATATTAATGTTACCGGTACAGCCCTTGCAATTTGTGAAGGTGAAACCGTAACATTAACTGCCACCAGTAGTGTATTGAACCCTGTATTTACCTGGTACAGTAACCAGTCGCTCACTACTCCGATCACAACTGGTGCAACTTTCTCACCTCCAATTAGTGCAACTACTACTTATTACGTAACAGTTCGTGGTGATAACAGATGTGAAAATCTTGCCGGAACAGGTAAAGTGGTTACAGTAACCGTTAACCCTCGTCCAAATGTACCTGTAATTGGTTCAGCCGNTACTACGATTTGTTCAGGAGATGCTACTTTGCTAACCATCCAAAACCCACAGGCAGGTATTACTTANGANTGGTTTACCGCTATGAATGGCGGAACNCTGGTGAATACCGGAGCTACCTTTACTACCGGTTTCCTTAATGCTACAATTGATTATTATGTACAGGCTACTAATGCATCAAATTGCGGGCTTGCAGCAGGCAGGGTTAAAGTAACTGTAAATGTTGGTGTCAGACCACAAGCCCCGTTAGTTGTTTCAGCTAATGTTAATACCTGTCTAGGCAGCGGAGCAACATTGTCGGTCTCCAATGCTGTAGCCGGAATTACCTATAACTGGTATTTAGCTTCCAACCCTGCAGTGGCTGTGGCCTCCGGTGCAACCTTTACTACTACTCCAACTACAACTGCGACAACAACGTATTATGTTGAAGCCGTGTCAGGCAGTTGTGCAAGTACCACACGTACGATGGTTGTTGTAAATGCAGGTACAATTCCTGCGGCTCCGCCATCTGTTTCGGGCGCTGCCAGTCCTTTGTGCGCTGGTAGCACTGCCGTATTAGCCGTAGATAACCCAGACGGCGTACTTAAATACCAATGGTTTACTACTTCCACTGGAGGAACTGCGGTGGCTGAAGGAACAACATTTAATGTTCCGGCACTGAATGCTACAACCACTTACTATGTAGGCAGTATTAATGTGCAGACAAATTGTGTCAGCAATACACGTACTGCAGTTACTGTTAATGTCCTAAATAAGCTTAATGCGCCGGTAGTTGTTGTTCAGTCAACAACATCANCAAGCATAACTTTTGCATGGAGTGCNNTAACAGGAGCAACCGANTATGAGGTTTCAATAGACGGNGGCTTAACCTGGATATTGCCGAGCACTGGATCCGCCGGAACAACACACCTTATAAGTGGNTTGCAGCCAAATCAGAATGTGAACATAAGAGTTAGAGCTAAAGGNCAGCTGGCTTGCCAATTGAGTGATGTCACTACCCTTAGTGGGGGAACTGAAAATCCATTGGGTAATACAGTCTTTGTACCAAATACATTTACACCAAATAATGACGGTAAAAATGATGTGCTCTATGTATACGGCAATACCATTGCTAAGATGAAGCTCAGTGTGTATAACCAATGGGGGCAGTTCCTTTACGAATCAGTGAATGTTCAAAACGGTTGGGATGGTACGCATAAAGGACAACCACAGCCAAATGGGGTATATGTGTATTTACTGGATCTCGAATTTAGTGACGGAACGAAGGAAACTAAAAAGGGAACCATAACAGTATTGAGATAAAATGTATCCGGTAATAATGAAAAAAGGAATTGTCATGAAAACAAGAATAAAAGCAATAATAATAGGAGCATGTTTAAGTCTTGGGGCTTTAAATGGCATCGCACAAATAGATCCACATTTCTCTCAGTATTATGCCCATCCGCTATGGTTAAATCCAGCCTTAACGGGAGTAACCGATGGGGCGTATAGGGTCTCATTAAATGCAAAACAACAATGGGGGACGATCTCCAATTCATATTTAACCGGGGGCGCATCATTTGATGTGGCTCCGGTGAAAAACCTGGCTTTTGGTGCGGTGGTCATCAATCAGAATGCCGGTGATGTCAATTACAATCATTTAACCGCATTGGTTTCAGGTGCATACCGTATTCATTTCGGAAACATAGGTCTTAATATGATTAATTTTGGGTTGCAGGCGGGAATTTTAAACAAGAGTTTTGATGCCTCATCAGTTACATTAGGTAGTCAGTATAACCCTGTATTAGGGTATGATCCTACCTTCGGTGCTAATGAATCCTTTTCTTCATCTAATACTTTGGTTCCTGATGTAAACTTCGGTGTAATGTATATCGATGGTAATCCGGATCTGCGTGTAAACGTTTTTGGCGGTGCAATGGCCGCGCATTTAACCAGACCCGTAGATAAATTTCTTGGTAATGATGTTCGTATACCTATCAGGTATGCCGCACACGGTGGTGCACGTGTAAAACTGTCGAACTCATTTGATCTTACGCCAAATGGCTTATATATGAAGCAAGGTACTGCAGAGGAAATCTCTGCCGGTGCTTATGGTCAGCTGATGCTCAATTTGGATACTGATTTACTTTTTGGTGCCAATTACAGGGTAGATGATGCTGCAATTGCCTTTTTCGGATTACACATAAAGAACATGACTTTCGGACTGAGCTATGATTTTAATACCTCAAGTTTAAACCGTGCTACCGGAAATAAAGGGGGACTGGAGTTGTCTGTATCATTTACCGGTAGAAAAGGAATATTTGGACCTAATTTCTTCTGTCCAAGATTATAGTTAATAACATGAATTCATTTCCCATTAATCATATAATGATGAAAACCAAGCTACTTTTTATCCTGCTTTTAATCGCTTTTGCAGCGCAAGGGCAATATGTAACAGACAACAAAAGAATAGCTGACGTGTATTTCCAGAACAAGGAATATTATGCTGCCGCAGAATACTATAAAAAAGCCGTATTTAAAAAGGATACTGCAGGATTTTTAATTCCTTTTGGTTTCGAAAACAAAGGGAAGTTAGATCGTAATAAAAAAGATGTTTATGAATATTCGATTTATCAATTAGCGGAGTCTTTAAGGTTATTAAAGAATTTTGAAGCTGCGGAGAATTGGTATGAACTAAGCAGAAGATCTGATAACCCCAAATATATTTTGAGTGGATTCTGGTATGGTGAAACGCTGCGCGCCAATCAAAAATTTAAAGAAGCCATCAGTGCGTTTAATGCTTTTCTGAAGGATTATGACATTAATGATGCTTATAGGGAGAAAGCTAAACAGGAAATACTTTCTTGTCGGTTTGCTCTTAATGAATTGAATAATCCAAGGATGGTTAGAGTCATAAAACTGAGAAATGAGGTGAACAGCGATAGCCATGGTTCAAATTATACCCCAACCATGAATGGGAATGATTTATATTTTAGTTCCTCCAGACCGATAGGTACAGAAGGAAAGAAAGAAATTTTAGAAGGGGGTAATGCAAAAGTGTTTAAAAAAGAAACATCCTACATTAATGCTATCTACAAGGTGTCGGGTAATCTTCTTAATGGAAAGGTAGATATTAACAAAACTGAAATACAAGGGGAGGGCAGAGAGACGGCAGCACCAGCCTTTCATCCTAATGGGAGAGTAGCTTTTCTAACTAGCTGGACTGCTCATGGTGACAAAAAAATATATCAGTTAAATGCAGTGGCGGGAGCTTCAAAAAAGTGGTCAGAGCCTATTGAATTGGGTGGGCAGATCAATGTAAAAGGCTTCAATGCCATGCAGCCATTTGTTACCAAAGACGGGAAGTTTCTGATTTTCTCTTCCGATAGACCTGGAGGTTTAGGTAAGTACGATCTTTGGTATGCGCCAATTTATTCGGATGGCGCATTGGGAACTGCGGTAAATCTGGGTAACACGATCAATACAATCGAAGATGAACAGGCCGCATACTACAACACTGCTACAAGAAAACTTTTGTTTAGTAGCAATGGTAGAATAGGTATGGGGGGCTTTGACTTTTTTGAAAGTGATGGCGATTTTGGTGATTGGTCGGAACCAAAGAATTTGGGATATCCGTTCAATTCTTCAAAAGACGACCTTTATTTTACCCCGGTTAATAGCGATGATACTGAAGGGTTCATCAGCTCAGATCGTGAGTCTGCCTGCTGTCTGGAAGTCTTCCATCTTAAAAAGATGCCTTTGATTATCACGGGAACCGTGATTGATTGTAATACTTTAAAACCGTTAAAAAATGCAGTGGTAACCCTGGCCGATTCTGTACAGCAATTTAAAGTGAACACAGATGAAATGGGGAAATACGTATTTGAAGTACATTCCAATCGCTATTTTAAGCTAACAGTTGATAAGGATAAATATTTTAGTAAAGGGCTTTCATTTGGCTATGGTCAGATGGTGCAAAAGGATACCTTGTTTAGTTCTGAGCTATGTTTACTGCCTTATGAAATTGATAAGCCAATAGTGCTTAAAGATGTATTATATGAGTTTAACAAGGCCGAATTAACACCTGATTCCAAAGAAAAGCTGGATCATTTGTATACCATTATGGTTGATAACCCTACTATTGAAATTGAGCTGAGTGCCCATACCGATAGTAAAGGGAATGATGCCTATAATATGGACCTATCTAATAAAAGAGCGCAGTCCTGTGTAGATTACCTGGTAGAAAAAGGGGTCTCTGCAAACAGGATGACCAGTAAGGGTTATGGAGAAACGAGACCAATCGCTCCAAATGAGCTGGCTAAAGGAAAGGATAATCCTGAGGGAAGAGCGTTAAACAGAAGAACAGAATTTAAGGTTACCAAAAAATAAATTATTAATTCTCTATAGAAAGCCTGCGTAGGTTTTTGAGAAGTTTTTCTTGAAAATCTACGCAGGCTTTCTGCTATCTTTAAACCCGAATCTTTAACTTATATTGTAAATTATGCATCCCGAAGCTCAGATCAAACTTATAGCAGATACTTTACTGCCCGGGTTTATTCCGAAATCAACCGAAGAGAAAGAACTCACTTTTCATTTTACCATTCCTCCAAACAAAAGTTATAAAGTATGGTACCTGAAGAATGCTAAAAATGAATGGGAGTTTTCCGGTTTTGAACCAGCTGAAAGTTAACAGTTTGTCGAATAAAGAACATCGTGTACGATCGTAATTTTATTCATCATTTTGTGTAAAAAATTACCCTCAAAATGGGGTGTGAGTATGGCACTTCACAATACTGTCTATTCTTTTTTTGGAGGTAACAATAAAGTTAATCTCTTTAAATTGCCCTGCATATACCATAAATAAACATTTTGCTTATTTCTACATAATCTTGGTCTGTAGCAATAAATTTTGATCCGGATATTTCCAAACCGAGGTATGGTAATTGACTTACCCTTGTGCATCTATAAAGGGAAAGCGTGGAGAATAAAATAAGCAGAAGCACTTCGTTGGATGGGAAATCCAACTTGTATATTTTAAAAGGTTATCACATTTTAAATAATAAGCTGGCAAGTAGTTTTGATGAACTTGCAGTACTTACCGCAACAATTTTTAATACCTCAGCTGTCTTAATCAATTTTGTTGATCAGGATCATACACCCACTAAGAATGTTTGTGCCGTAGCCGTCATAAAAGAGAACCAGGGTTTGTTAGACGCGATTTCGACGGCGCCGATTTTAATTTCGAATGCCATGATTGCCGGTGAATTGGGAATGAAATTCTTCGCGTCAATACCCATCACTAATGAGGACGGTTTAGATGTCGGGATGATTTGTATTGCTGATGAAAAATCCAGAGTGTTTACACTGCAGGATAAAGGGGAACTGGAACGGATCAGTGAATTAGTCCGAAAGGAAATGAAAAAAAAGAATTGCAAAACGGATATCCCCCGGGCGAAAGATTAAGCTGCTGCCCGTAAAGAGCAACAGCTTCCCTTTCTTATACTGAAATGCCTTCTTTTCTTAATATATAATTGTAAATTCCCTGGATAGGTTTCTGTAAAATCTGCCCTACTTTTACCTGATTATTCTGGCATACTTCTCTCAAAATATCCTGATAATAGAAGGCAACGGAACCCACAAAATGGCAATCCAGGTTTTTATAATCGCTATAATCTTTAATGTTACTGGTTACAAACTCCTGGAATCCTTCACGCAATAAATTGATTATAAAAGGATGATCCGTATGTTTTACCATAAAACGGCTAATAGAGGCGAGGTACGTATTAGGGCCAGGTTTCTGATAAACGTTCGTAATCACTGTTTCCTTGTCTATCTGATACTCTTCTCCAAATTCAAAACTTAGGTCGGCAGGCATTTGATTGTACAGGAATGCAGTAATNAGTTTACGGCCAAACCAGGTGCCCGATCCTTCATCACCTAAAACATANCCCAAACCATGGGTNCCGTGATGCANCACNTTCCCGTCATAATAGGATATGTTCGAGCCTGTACCCAAAATACAGGTAAGTCCAGCTTTATCGCCACAAGTAGCATACGCAGATCCCATTAAATCATGGTCTACCGCAACATAAGCATTGGTGAAAAAAGAAGAAATGCCGTTAGATACAATTTCTATTTTATCCGGAGATGAGCAGCCTGCACCAAAAAAATAAACCTCTTTAACCTTACTTGCATATTGAGCAATTTCCTTCTTCTTAGAAAAAAGCTTAAATATGTCATGCGCATTAAGGAAATAAGGATTTATACCTTGTGTGCTAAAGCTGATTTGTTCATTTGGGCTGTAACCCATCCAATCGGTTTTTGTCGAACCACTATCTGCTACTAAAATCATTTGCTAAAAATAGTAATCTTATTGAATATTTAAAGTACCACTGATTTCTTTTAGGCTGATTTCTGTAAGTTTTGCCTGGTATTGTGCATCAAGATAGCGAGTTATGGCATCGATCGAGTTCTTTTGAGCCTCTCTAAGCTCCAGAGGAGAGATACTTCCCAACCTGTATTTTTCTAGAGTGATGTCCAGATTTTGTTTTGCAATATCCACATTGCTTTTCTCTATTTTCAGCAAGTCGAGATTGGTACGGTAGTTTTGATAGGTCGACATTAATTGCGCATTAATGTCCTGTTTGGTCTTTTCAAAAGAAAGTTCCGATGAATTAATCTCTATTTTGGCATTTCTTTCATTCTGGCGTTGCAAAAATCCGTTAAAGATATTTAAGCTGGCAGTAAGGCCGTAGGTAAAACCATTCGAGCGGGTCTGCGTATTAAAGCCTGTCGGACTTGCACTCTTCTGAAACTCATAGCCACTGTTTACCGCAACAACCGGATAGCGTTGCCCTTTAACCTGCTTTAGATTAAGTTCTGCTATTTTTTTATTGATGAAAGCATTTTGCAGATCGGGATTCAGTTGTGTCATTTGTCCGGCCAAAGTGGTATAATCCAATGCGGCATCGATGTCAATCCGTTCATCGACCATAAAATCAATATTTAAATCTCTGGCCATTACCTGGTTCAAGGCCGTCTTTGCTGTTTTGAGCAGGTTTATTTCCTGTAAATAAGCTGATGTATCGGTGTTGTAATCTACTTTAGCCGCCAGGACATCCAGTTTAGAGCCTCTGCCGATAGTTAGTTTATTGTTGGCAATTCTTAAGCGCATTTGCGAGATGTCTAACGCACTATCCCTGGCCGTTACCAGTTGCTGTTCTTTCAGAACAGTATAATAAGCATTAATCACATTGCTTACCGTAGTTAATATGGTAGCCTTGGCATTCACTTCGCCTAGTTTTTGCAGCTCCTTGAGTCGTTCGTAATTGGTAAACATTTGTAAACCGTCGAATATGGTCCAGCCCAACGAAGCACCATAATTCATACTGGTATTTCTTACACCATCCAGTGTTTGCTGATTTCCATTACTCTGCGTACGGGTAATGTTCTGTCTGCTCCCACCATCGCTAAAGCTACCATCCAGTCGGGGCAGCATTCCAGCATTACCGGGATTTACGTTGTTTTTAGCAATCTGTATATCGTTGTTTACGAGCTTAATGTCGTAGTTGTTTTTTAACGCAACACTAATGGCTGCTTCCAACCCTAGTTTCTCTTGTGCAATGGCCGGTTGCGTTGCCATTGTTAAAACTGCTATAAAGCTAAATACAACAGTACTGCGTTTCTTTAGCATATAATTAAGCATTTTCATGTTCCAAAGCAACTTTTAATGATTCTTTTAATTCTAAATTCGGTTTGTGTTCTTTCGACCAGTAGGAGTAAATTGCCGGGATAACAAATAAGGTTAATATCAACGCAAATGTTGTTCCGCCCACAATCACGATACCCATACCCATACGACTTTTTGCAGCTGCACCCAAGGCTAAAGCAATAGGCAGGGCACCAATAGCAATAGCCAGACTGGTCATAAGGATAGGTCTTAACCTCGAAACCGAAGCTTCCCTGATTGCATCATGTACGCTTTTCCCTTTTTCTTTGAGTTGGTTGGCAAATTCAACAATCAAAATACCATTCTTAGTTACCAGACCGATCAACATGATGGTACCAATTTGGCTAAAGATATTCCAGCTCTGTCCAAATAGCCACAGAGATAAAAATGCCCCTGCAACAGCCATAGGTACAGTTAAAATAATGATAATCGGATCAATGAAACTCTCAAACTGAGCGGAAAGGATTAAATAAACGAGTAGTAGAGCCAGGCCGAAAGCAAAAAGGGTGTTCGATGAACTCTCTTTAAAATCCCTGGATTCGCCACCAAGGTCGGTAGAGAACGATTCATCCAGCACTTTTTCCGAAATTCTGTCCATAGCTTCGATACCTTCCCCAATACTTTTGCCCGGAGCCAATCCGGCCGAAACTGTAGCAGCAGTAAAACGGTTGTTACGGTATAGTTGTGGTGGACTACTTTCTTCTTTTGCAGACACCAGATTGTCCAGCTGTATCAGCTCATTTTTATCATTCCTAACGTATACAGAACTCAAATCTAAAGGATCTTTTCTGTCACCCACCTCAAATTGTCCGATTACCTGGTACTGTTTTCCATTCATAAAGAAGTAAGAAAAACGCTGACCGCTTAAACCCAATTGTAATGCTGTACCAATATCAGAAACAGATACACCAAGGTTTTTGGCTTTATCGCGGTCAATAGTTAAGTCGATCTCAGGCTTGTTAAACTTCAGGTTTACATCCGAAGTAGTGAATGTCGGATCTTTCGAAACCTCATCCATAAACAAAGGAATTTTCTCTCTTAGTTTTTCAAAATTCTGTGCCTGGATGATATAGTTTACCGGTAAGCCACCGCGCCGACCCACAGAAATGGTTGGCTGTTGGGTAACGGTAATTTTCCCTTCCGAATATTTTCTGGTAATCCTGGTCAGTCTTGCTGCAATCTCTGCCTGTGTTTTATCCCTGTCGCCCGGATCAGTTAATCCCATTCTCACAAAACCACTGTTGGTAGATCCCGAGCCACCAAAGCCCGGTGAGGTAATGGTAATGTTTACCTTTTTTTCGGGTACAGAATCATTAACCATCTCTTGTACCTTCATCATAAAGCCATCGGTATAAGTAAACGATGAACCTTCGGGAGTGGTCAGGTTCATATTAATGGCACTTCTGTCATCGTATGGAGCCGTCTCTTTAGGTAATATGTTCCAGAATAACACAATCATTCCAACGCAGACTGCTATGACAGGAATAGCCAGCCACTTCCTGTCCAGAAACTTATTTAAGTTTGCTGCATAACCTTCATTCAGTTTCACAAAATAGGGTTCTGTCATTTCATAGAACTTCGTTTTTTTGTGTCCTGTTTTTTTCATCAGGTAGGCATTCAACATAGGCGTTAATGTAAGCGACACGAAGGCGGAAATCAATACTGCGGCACCAATTACCACTCCGAATTCCCTAAATAGCCGGCCCACAAAGCCCTGTAAAAATATAACAGGTAAAAACACTGCAGCGAGCGTAACGGAAATTGAAATTACCGCAAAGAAGATCTCATTTGAACCTTTTATGGCAGCCTCGAAAGGAGAGTAACCTTCCTCAACTTTCTTAAAAATGTTTTCAGTTACCACAATTCCATCATCTACTACCAGTCCGGTTGCGAGTACGATGGCCAATAAGGACAGTACATTAATGGAGAATCCAAAAATATACATGATGAAAAAGGTAAACACCAGCGATACCGGAATATCTATCAATGGTCTGAACGCAATGGCCCAATCCCTGAAAAACAAGTAAATGATCAGGATTACCAGGATCAGTGAAAGGATAATGGTTTCTGCAACCTCCGTTACCGAGGCTTTGATGAACTTGGTGGTGTCTAAAGATATATTGAGTTTAATATCCTGCGGAACATCTTTTTGTAACTGTACAAAGCGTTTGTCAAATTCCTTCGAAATGTCGAGGTAATTGGCTCCCGGCTGCGGAATAAGCCCCACAGCAACCATCGGCTTGCCAGATTCCCTCAAAACTGTTTCTTCATTTTCAGAACCCAGTTCAACAAAACCTACATCCTTTAAACGCACCACATTGTCGGTGTCATTTTTCAGGATCAGGTTATTAAACTGCTCTACGTCGGTTAGCTTTCCAAGCGTTTTGACAATCAGTTCGGTATTTGCTCCTGTAATCTTTCCTGAAGGCAATTCCACATTTTCCTTATCTAGCGCAGCAACAATATCCTGGGAGGTAAGGCCATAAGCAGCCAGTTTATCCGGAGATATTCTAATACGCATAGCATATTTACGCTGCCCCATAATCTGGATGCTACTAATCCCGGTAATGGTTTGTAATCTATCGGCAATTACATTCTCGGCATAATCACTCAGTTCCATTACATTGCGTTTATCGCTCTGTATAGTCATGGTAATTACTGCATCGGAGTTCGCATCTGCTTTACTTACCACTGGGTTACCATCAATGTCTTTAGGTAATCTCCTTGCAGCTTCGGATACCTTATCACGCACATCGTTAGCTGCGTCGTCAATATCTTTATTCAGGTTAAATTCTATAGTAATGTTACTGCTTCCCTGATTACTTGATGAGGAGATATTCCTGATTCCGTCGATACCATTAATGGATTTTTCAAGTGGTTCAGTAATTTGAGATTCAATGATATCGGAGTTCGCGCCGGGATAAGATGTTCGCACGTTAATCACTGTAGGGTCAATGTTAGGATACTCCCTAACGCCTAAGAAATTGTAACCAATGACCCCAAACAATAGGATCATCAGGTTCATTACGATGGCCAGTACAGGCCTTTTTATACTGGTGGTTGAAATACTCATAGCTTCGATTTGTGATTAACCACTGTAACTTTAACCGGTGCATCAGGTTTTAAAGCCATGGCTCCAGTTGTCAGTACCGTGTCGCCAACACTTAAACCTGAAGTAATAACAATGTGTTCGGCGGTGCGTGTACCTGCTTCTACACTGATCTGCTGTGCTTTACCATTTTTACTGATGTATACGGTTTTTCCTTTAAGCACCGGAATAATGGCTTGATTTGGAATAAGAAGGGCATCTTTTAAGGTGTTTAAAGCCATTTTTATTTTAGCAAAAGAACCAGGTAACAGCTCATTATTGGCATTAGGTACCAGTGCTTTGATTTGTAAGGTTCTGGTTTGTGTATTGATGCCCGGTTCTATTGCGAAAACTCTGCCGGTGAACTTCTTATTAAAACCATCTGTAGTAAAACTGATTTCAGAATCCGGTTTTATCTGTCCAATATATTTCTCCGGGATAGAGAAGCTGATCTTTAAAGGATTGATACTCGATAGGTTTGCAATAAGGGTGGAAGGGGTGATGTAACCGCCGACTGATATGGACCGCAGACCTATTTTTCCTGAGAAAGGCGCGTAGATCGCAGTTTTTGCCAATTGGGCCCGGATCAGTTGGGTTTGTGCTTTTAGCGATTGCAAATCGGCAAGGGAAGTGTCATATTCTTCCTGACTGATCGCCCCTTTTTCTAACAATTGTTTAGAACGGTTTTCGTTGGTGGCTGAGAGACGCTGTTTGGTTAGCACTTCCTGAAGTTGTGCCTGTATGTCGCGGTCGTTAATTTTAACCAGTAAACTGCCTTTGCTCACATTGGCACCTTCTTTAAAATTAATACTGGTTACCAGTCCCGATACCTCACTCCGTAATTCAACAGATTCATTGGCCTCTAATGTTCCTGTTACTTCCAGGTCGTTGGTGAAATCCCCTGCGGTTACTACAACGCCCTCTACCTGTAATCCTTTTGAAGAGCCACCTTTGCCCTTGCTCATCCCTGCTCCTTCTTGTGCAATTTTTTTATTAGCAGCGATTCTGTAATAAATTAAATAAGCTATCCCTAAAACTAAAAGGGCATAAATAATGTACTTTGTTTTCATTTGTGGTTCTTGTTTTTACCTGCAATACGAGTCTGTCCGATTGCGTATTTATGCTTGGTGTGTTGTTGCACTATCAGAGCGCCTTTGAGAGGGCTAACATACAAAAATATTTAAATTGACCAAAGCAGGTTGTATTAAGTATGTTACACCTTTGAAATAAATTCATGAAGGCGATCGCCTTTTTGCGCGGTTTTCTCTAAGTTTGGCACAATTTATCAAACAAATGGTAACATTTGGTAATAGCTGTTATGGTGATGACTATAAAATCATGATAGCTGGATCACCATTTAAAGACACAATTATATCCCAATGAAAAAATCATTATTAGCATTAGTAATATTACTATCAGTAGGTATGACGGCCAAATCACAAGTGAAAATAGGGTTCGAAGTAAGTTTTATAGAACCACAAGCGCACTATGCCGAAGTAGAGATGACTATTTCCGGTTTAGTGAAAGATTATATAGATGTAAAGATGCCGGTATGGGCACCAGGATCTTACCTGGTACGTGAGTTTTCAAAAAGTGTTGAAGGATTTGGTGCTACAGCCAATGGCAAAGTACTTAAGCACGAAAAAGTAAGAAAAAATGCCTGGAGAGTTCATTCGCGAAAAGCCAATAGCGTTAAAATCAAATATAGGGTATATGCTTTTGAAGTATCTGTACGTACTTCATTTATTGATGATACCCACGCCTTCTTGTCGAGCACCGGCATTTTTATGTATCCTGATGGAATGCTAAAACAAGCCAGTACGGTGAAAATTAACCCTTATAAAGGATGGACTAAAGTATCAACAGGACTGGAGCCTGTAGCAGGTAAGCAGTTTACTTATACTGCTGCTGATTTTGATATTCTGTTCGATAGTCCTATTGAAGTAGGTAACCAGGATGTGTTTGAATTTACAGCTTCAGGTGTGAAACACGAAGTTGCCATGTATGGTGGCGGTAATTACGATAAAGACAAGTTAAAGGTTGACATGGCTAAAATTGTAGAGCAAGGCACTGCAATTTATGGCGAGAATCCAAATAAGCATTATACATTTATTGTACACAACTTCTCTAAGGGAAGTGGTGGCTTAGAGCATTTAAACTCTACTGTATTAGGTGCCAGTCGCAATGATTATAATACTAAAGAAGGTTATAAGGGTTTCTTAGATCTTGTTGCCCATGAGTATTATCACCTTTGGAACGTAAAGAGAATGCGCCCGATAGCTTTAGGTCCATTTGATTACGACAACGAAAACTATACGCCAAGTCTTTGGATTGCCGAAGGTTTTACAGCTTATTACGAGAATAAACTGATGCTGCGTGCAGGTTTCCTAACTGAAAAGGAATTCGTTGATCAGTTGGTTACCGCAGTGAGCAACGTATCTAACATCCCGGGTGCACAGGTACAATCTGTAACAGAAGCAAGTTATGATGCATGGATTAAGTTGTACAGACCAAATGAGAACTCTAACAATACTACTGTTTCTTACTATGCTAAAGGTGAGGTTGTAGGTATCTTAATGGATATTGCAATCGCTCAGGCTACAAAAGGTGCTAAGAGTCTTGATGACGTAATGAAGGCAATGTATCTTCAAAATAAAGCGCAGAAAAGAGGTTTCACAGAAGCTGAATTTAAAGCGATGGTGGAAAAGATCAGCGGACAGGATTTCACAGATTTCTATGCAAAATATGTAAACGGTACACACCTGCCTGAGTATGCTAAATACTTTGGTTATGCAGGCATAAAAGTAACCAATGAACAAGAAGGTAAAAGCACTCCTTATTTAGGTGTAACATCTAAAAAAACAGAAGGCAGGATGTTTATCACAGCAATTATGCGCAACACTGCGGCTTGGGTTGATGGATTAAGTGTTAACGATGAGTTGATCAGTATCGATGGTACGCCTATCGAGGCAGCAGTTGAGCGTATGCCAGCTATTACCGGTAAAAAGGTTGGTGATGTTGTTGTAATTAAAGTTGCCAGAGATGGTGTGATCAGAGACTTTAAAGTTACACTTAAAAACTATCCGGGTGTAAAACTGGTAGGGGAGATTGACGAGAACGCGACTGAGTTGCAGAAGAAGGTGCGTGAGGCCTGGATGTAAGGTAAAAATAACCGTTCTCTTCAAGAGCTGCATTAATTGCGCTGAAGAAGCGCAAAGAACGCTGAGGCTCTTTCAGAGAAGGTAATTTTTACGAGTAAACAAGAAGCAGAACAATAGTTCAGTGGAAAGACCGAAATGGTAAAATGTTTTGTTTTGAAGAAGCGTAAAGAACGCTGAAGCTCTTTCAGAGAAGGTAATTTTTACGAGTAAACAAGAAGCAGAACAATAGTTCAGTGGGAAGACCGAAATGGTAAAATGTTTTGTTTTGAAGAAGCGCAAAGAACGCTGAGGCTCTTTCAGAGAAGGTAATTTTTACGAGTAAACAAGAAGCAGAACAATAGTTCAGTGGGAAGACCGAAATGGTAAAATGCTTTGTTTTGAAGAAGCGAAGAATATTATAAACGAAGAAGGGCGGCAAGTGGACTGCCCCCAAAAGTTTAGACAAATTTAGTTATTAGATTTGTTATAATGAGCTCGATATTCTATCGGGCTCATTCCATTTAAATTCAATTTGATTCTTTCGTTATTATAGTAACATAT
>Ga0065714_10002226_pt1 | contig 54034 bp, 44 predicted proteins | sample MisRhiReplicate2_FD_59101 | JGI IMG/M metagenome (GOLD analysis project Ga0065714, IMG submission 59101) | Miscanthus rhizosphere microbial communities from Kellogg Biological Station, MSU, sample Rhizosphere Soil Replicate 2: eDNA_1 v2... | ecosystem: Host-associated > Plants > Roots >...
TTCACTGTCAGAGTACCTTGTTTTTGTAGCTTTTTCCATAATAATTATTGTTTGGCAATCGAAATTTGTAATTCAACATCATCGATTACTATTTTGTTTCCATTATCTAAACTTTCTGTTAATTTAAGGTCATCTGCTAAAATTTCCGAGCAAATGTATGTTTTATTTTGAGCTACCGCTGCAGCTACTAAATTATGGTTTTGTAAAGTCACAGTAATTCTATCTGTAACTTCGAAATTAAGTTCTTTCCTTAAATTCTGTATTCTGTTAATTAGTTCACGTGATAATCCTTCCTGTTTCAGTTCATCAGTTATGGTAACATCAAGAGCCACAGTTAAGTTACCCATGTTTGTTACTTGCCATCCTGGTATATCTTCAGCCATGATCTCAACGTCGCTCAACTCGATCACATAATTAGTGCCAGTAATTTCAAATTTACCGTCATTTTCAAACTGGCTCAACTGTTCCTGGGTCATGTCGTTTACTACTTCAGCAACCATTTTCATGTCTTTACCAACTTTAGGGCCTAACGCTTTAAAGTTAGGTTTGATCTTTTTGGTAATGAAACCGGCAGTGTCGGTAATATACTCAATATCCTTAATATTCGTTTCGGATAGGATTAATTCTTTAACTAATTCAACTCTTTCTGCAAATTTACTATCCAATACCGGGATCAGTATTTTAGCTAAAGGCTGACGAACATTAATACTTGTTTTTTTACGCAACGACAATACCATTGATGATATGTCTTGTGCCAAGCGCATACGTTCATTAAGCTCGGTGTCAATTAAGCTCTGATCAGCTTCCTTAAGTAAGGCAAGGTGTACAGATTCAAATTCATTAGCAGCATCACCTGCAGTTAAATTCTGGAACAACCAATCGGCAAAGAAAGGAGCTATAGGCGACATCAATTGCGAAATACTTGTTAAGCAAGCATACAAAGTTTCATAAGCAGCTTTCTTATCCGCAGTCATTTCACCTTTCCAGAAGCGGCGGCGAGATAAACGGATATACCAGTTACTTAAGTGTTCGTCTACAAATGATTGAATTGCTCTGGCTGCTTTAGTCGGCTCATAAGCGGCATAGCTTTCATCAACTTCTGCAATTAATGTTTGTAATAGAGATAAAATCCATCTGTCAAGCTCACTTCGCTCAGCAACCGGAGTCAGATTATTCTGGTCTATTTCAAACTTGTCGATATTTGCATATAATGCAAAGAATGCATAGGTGTTGTAAAGTGTTCCAAAGAACTTACGACGTACCTCTGCAATTCCTTCAATGTCGAACTTTAAGTTGTCCCATGGATTAGCATTAGATATCATATACCAACGCGTAGCATCCGGTCCGTATTCTTCTAATGTCTTAAACGGATCAGCTGCATTGCCTAAGCGTTTCGACATTTTTTGTCCGTTTTTGTCAAGCACTAATCCATTTGAAACTACATTTTTATATGCAATTTTGTCAAATACCAGTGAACTGATGGCGTGCAAAGTATAGAACCATCCACGGGTTTGGTCAACACCTTCAGCTATAAAATCAGCAGGGAAGTCCTTTTGCTCATCAATTTTATCTTTATTTTCAAATGGATAATGCCATTGTGCATAAGGCATTGCACCAGAGTCAAACCATACATCGATCAAATCACTTTCACGATTCATTGGTTTCCCGGATGGCGAAATCAATACAATCTCATCTACTACGTTTTTGTGCAAGTCTACCAAATCATAGTTGGTTTCAGACATGTTGCCTATCTCAAATCCTTTGAAAGGATTTTTTGTCATTAATCCGGCTTCTATAGATTTTTCTACAGCATTATATAGTTCTTCAACAGAACCAATTATTATTTCTTCTTTCTTGTCTTCTGTTCTCCAGATTGGCAATGGAATTCCCCAATATCTTGAGCGCGACAAGTTCCAGTCATTTGCATTTTTTAGCCAGTTTCCAAAACGTCCTTCACCTGTAGATTTTGGCTTCCAGTTGATGGTTTCGTTCAGGTCAAACATCCTGTCCTTGATATCAGTTACTTTGATAAACCACGAATCAAGTGGATAATATAACAGAGGCTCATCAGTTCTCCAGCTGTGCGGATAACTGTGGACATATTTTTCTACTTTAAATGCTTTATTTTCTTCTTTCAGGCGGATAGCAATCTCTACGTCAACAGATTTCTCTGGAGCTTCACCTTCATTATAATATTCATTTTTTACATACTTACCAGCCAGATCGCCTAAGTGAGCAGTAAATCTTCCCTGCAAATCTACTAACGGAACAGGAGATTCGTTTTCGTCCAGAACCAGCATAGGCGGCACTTCTGGTATAGCTTCTTTAGCTACTTTAGCATCATCGGCACCAAAAGTTGGCGCAGTGTGTACAATACCGGTTCCATCCTCAGTTGTTACAAAGTCTCCAGAAATTACGCGGAAAGCATTCTCCGGATTTTGGTACGGTAAAGTGTAAGGTAAAAGCTGTTCGTATTTCACACCTACCAGATCAGCTCCTTTGCATTCTGTTAAAATCTGATACGGGATCTTTTTGTCGCCTTCTTTGAAATTACTGAAATCTTCAGCATCTGTACTCTCAAAATAGATTTTGTTAAACTGTTTGCCAACCAGATTTTTAGCAAGTATTACATTTACGGGAAGGTAAGTGTATTGATTAAAGGTTTTTACCAGTACATAATCTATTTTAGGACCAACGGTTAATGCAGTGTTTGATGGTAAAGTCCATGGGGTTGTTGTCCAGGCCATGAAATGAATGTCTCCAAACCCTTTCAGGAAAGCAGGTAATGTATCAGGCAATGATTTAAATTGGGCAACAATAGTGGTGTCAGTTACGTCACGGTATGCTCCTGGTTGGTTTACCTCGTGTGAGCTTAATCCTGTTCCCGCTTTTGGAGAATAGGGTTGGATGGTATAGCCTTTATAAAGTAAACCTTTATCGTAAATCTGTTTTAAAAGCCACCATACCGACTCCATATATTTCGACTTATAGGTAATATATGGATCATCCATATCTACCCAATAGCCCATTTTTTCAGTCAAGTCGTTCCATACATCTGTATAGCGCATTACGGTCCTTTTGCAGGCTTCGTTATACTCTTCAATTGATATGGTTTTGCCTATATCCTCTTTCGTAATACCAAGTTCCTTTTCAGTTCCCAGTTCCACAGGAAGTCCGTGAGTATCCCATCCTGCTTTTCTTTTTACCTGAAATCCTTTAATGGTTTTATAACGGCAAAAAATATCTTTAATAGCACGTGCCATTACGTGGTGAATACCAGGCATTCCGTTTGCAGAAGGTGGCCCTTCGTAAAAAGTAAATGGGTTTGATTTTGATCGCGTAGAAATACTTTTTTCAAAGATGTTCTGCGCTTTCCAAAAATCAAGTATCTCTTTTCCTATTTTAGCTAGTTCTAACTGTTTAAATTCCCTATACATCAATCAAGTATCTCCAAAAATTAAGGATGCAAAGTTAAGTTATTAGAATGAGAAATTGAAGTGTTGTTTAAAGCTTTTAAATAGCTTAATGCCATCTTGTTGTGGTATAGTAGCCACTTAAGGATCGGCTCTGTTCTACCTTACTTGCAAAAGTATCTGTTTCATGGGGCAATTAATCTTCTAACAAAATAAATTTGCATTTTCGTAGTTATTAAGATAGTTGTATTAAGCCTGAAACTAATCACCTCAAACTTAAACATTACGCTTATCTTACTTATTACACACCCCTATTAATTAATGAAACAACTTGATTTTTCGATTTTCCCGGTATTAAAGACATCCCGTCTTGTGCTGAGAGAACTATCCGCGCAAGATGCCCTGCAAATTCATGCGTTGCGATCTGATCCAAAAATTGCAGCTATGACCGGTAGAGTGCCATCCACAGGTATAGAAGATGCGATGGTACACATTTACAAGGTTAAAAAGCTTATCGAAAATAATGCAAGTATTTATTGGGCGATTTCCTTATTGGAAGATCCGACCCTAATCGGTACAATTTGCCTGTGGAATTTTGATATAGAAAATGCCGTTGTAGAAATTGGTTATGAATTACTTCCCGAATTTCAAGGGAAAGGAATAATAAGAGAGTCCATTACTGCTGTTATAAACTATGGATTTGAAGACATGGAAGTAAGTACCATAACTGCTTTCCCTTCAGCAAATAACGCCAGTTCAATCAAAGTCTTAAAAATGGCCGGATTTAAAATGGATGAGAATCGCTATCCAAATTCTCATGATGATGTAATCAATATGCTTACGTTTTTACTTACATCAACAAAATAGAACCTGTACATCTTCTTGGTTTAAGTTAATTTGCTATATATCAGTGTGTATGGATGATAAAATATGATGGCTGAAATTTATTTTTAATAAAGTCTAGTAAATTAGTAGTTTTTATTTATACATTTGTGACTCAATAGTTGTTCTTGTAATTTACTTATCCAGAAAGACAGAGGGAAAGGCCCTACGACGTCTTAGCAACCTGTACCGGCTTATGCCTGTAAAAGGTGCTAATTCCTGCTCCGCTAATGCGGAGAAAGATAAAATGATAAAGAGTTGTACCTCTTCTGCATAAGCTGACATCACAGAATGATTAATTATAAACAATTAATTAAATAGAGGAGGAAGAAATGAGAATTTATCTAGACAATGCTGCAACCACCCAACTGGACAAAGAGGTTTACAAGGAAATTATTCCTTACCTACTGGAGTATTTTGGCAATCCATCATCCCATCATGAAGATGGGAGAATTGTAAAAAGCGCCATCGAAAATGCCAGAAATACCATTGCTGATCTTTTAAATACAGCCCCAAATGAAATTATTTTTACAAGTGGTGGTACAGAAGCCGATAATACGGCAATATTGTCGAGCGTGTATTCTGAACAAGTAAAGCATGTAATTACTACTCCGTTTGAACATCATGCAGTTTTGCATACATTAGAAGCACTTAGGAAACGTGGTGAAATAAGCCTTAGTTTCATAAATGCAGATGATAAAGGTAATCTTGATGTTGAGCATTTAAAACAACTATTAAAGAACAGAGAACGCTCTCTGGTATCGGTAATGCATGCCAATAATGAAATCGGTAATTTAAACGACATAGAATTAATTGGCGAGCTCTGTTGTCGTAATAATGCTATTTTTCATTCAGATACGGTGCAGACTATTGGGCACTACCGCCACGATCTTTCAAAATTGAAAGCTCATTTTGTCGCAGCTTCGGCACATAAATTTCATGGCCCAAAAGGTGTAGGGTTTATTTATTGTAAAAATGGGATACAGCTTTCAAAATTGATCCATGGTGGATCTCAGGAGCGAAGACTACGTGCGGGAACGGAAAACATTCATGGGATTATTGGTTTGGCTAAAGCTTTGGAAATTGCTTACCGCGATATTGATGAGCATGGAAAGTATATACAGAAATTAAAAGACAGGATGATCTTTAAATTGAAAGCTGAAATTGATGGTGTGCAATTTAATGGGAATTCGGCTGATGCGGAGAAGAGTCTTTACACGGTGTTAAGTGTTAGCTTGCCCCAACATGTGGGTGGGGAAGATTTGCTAGGGTATCTTGACAAGAATAATATTTCAGTTTCAGGAGGAAGTGCTTGTTCTACAGGGGCAGCATCGCATGTGCTGAAAGCAATTAATGCAGATCCTTCCAGACATACTGTACGCTTTTCGTTTAGTAAGTATAATACCATTGAAGAAATAGACTACACCGTTGAAAGGCTCTCGGCTATATATAATCCGGTAACTGTATAATGAGCTTAATGGGCAATATTAACATCCTGGCTGTGTAGATTGCGTGGCTTTATGCAATGGTGGAAAGTTCATTCAGCTCGCTTTCTGCAACACGCCGGGATGTTAATTAATAATGGATAACAATATACAATAACGGGCAATAGATGAGTTGATTATAACAGAAAAAATAAATACTACTAAATTAGTAGTTTTTTTTTGAAATGTTATTTCTAAGCATTACCTTTACATCAATCTAATAAACTCCACCACTTAGTAGATGATTTTTATTGACAACATCTAGTAACTCCACCATTAATAGATGATTTATAAAGTTTTCTAAAAAATGATTTTTAGAAATATAAATTGACTAGTGATATGAAAAATTTAAAATTCTGTTGTTGTAGGTGCATGTAGTTTCTACAGCATTCCCTGATTGATTTTCTTGAATTTATTCGTCAGAATTTAATAGCCAGGCTATTGACACAGGAATCTTTATGTCCAAAATTCTCCTAAACAACCTAAAAAATCCTATACAATGAACTTAAAAGATTATCTATTTAAAGCCAAATGCCTGTCGGCAGGTATTTTATTGAGCGGTGCAGCACTTGCAGGAGCCAAGCCTGGTCCTGTAAAATTTATTAAAGAAGGCGTATGGCGCGGTGTATTTACTGTCAGCGAATCGCAGGTTCCATTCAACTTTGAACTCAAAGGAAAGGACCCTCGGCATGCGGTATTTACACTTTTGAACGGTACACGACGTGATGACTTCCATGTAGAGCTAATTGGTAAAGACTCCATATTCGTTAAAATGAATACTTACGATGCAGCCTTGGTAGCCAAGATAGAAGATGACGGCAGGCTAACAGGTGAATATCGTAGCCTTGTGCCTAATTTTAGAGGAAATGCGCTCCCTTTTACTGCTGAATATGGTAAAGGATATCGCTTTGTAGAGCCAGGTAAAGATATAGCCCCAAAAGCCGATTTAACCGGAAAATGGGAACTTAAACTATATAGTAAAGAAGCAGTACCCGCCTCTATTGCGGTATTAAAACAAACAGGGAATAAACTTACAGGTGTGGTAATGACCGTTGTTGGCGATAGCCGTGAAATAGAAGGTACAGTACAAGGCGATGAATTTGCGCTATCTGGTTTTACAGGCCCTAGCCCTTTTATCATTAAAGGGAAAATAAATGAAGATGGAAGCCTTTCGGGAGAGCAAGGATTTGGGATTTATAAGAACATCAAATTTGATGCAACCAAAAATAACGTTGCTGACTTACCTGATCCTTATAAACTAACCTTCTTAAAGGAGGGCTATAAAAAGCTTGACTTTACTTTTCCTGACTTGAATGGTAAAACGGTTTCGCTAAGCGATGACAAGTATAAAGGTAAGGTGGTGATTGTAGAGATTATTGGCACTTGGTGCCCTAACTGTACTGATCAGACTGTGTTTTTATCGCCGTGGTTTAATAAGAACAAAAAACGTGGAGTAGAAGCCATCGCAATAGGTTTTGAACAAAAAGATAGTTTGGAATATGCTAAATATACGCTTGGGAAACTAAGAGATAAATATGACATCAAGTACGACATACTTTTTGGTGGTCTGGCTGATAAAAAGCTGGTAGCTCAGAAACTCCCGGCACTTAACAAATTTATTGCTTTTCCTACAACTATAATTATCGATAGAAAAGGTGAAGTAAGAGAAATCTACACTGGTTATACCGGTACTGTAACAGGTAAATACTATGATGATTATGAAAAGAAATTTAATAAAGTATTGGATGAATTACTAGCTGAACCTGAACCAACAGCAGCGCAGGAAACTACGGATACAGGTAATACCATAAAAGGGAAATAATCGCAGTCATAAAAACTTAAACCATGAATAAGAGCAATTTTTTAAAAGAATTAATATTACTGTCGTTAGGCCTGCTTTTCGGTGCTACAGTATGGGCTTCGGATAAGAATCCGGCCGGAAAAGTAATTAGAGAAGGAGTTTGGCGCGGTGTATTTAATGTTAGTGAAACTCAGGTGCCATTCAATTTTGAATTTAAGGGCAAGGATCTGGAGCATGGTACATTTACTTTATTAAATGGAACCCGACGTGATGATTTTCATGTAACCCGTTTAGGTAAGGATTCGATTTTTATTAAAATGAATACCTACGATGCAGCGCTTGTAGCCAAGATAGAAGACGACGGAACGTTAAGTGGTGAGTACCGTAGTCTGGTTCCTGGTTTTAGAGGTAATTCACTGCCATTTACAGCGGAACATGGTAAGAACTACCGTTTTGTTGAACCTGGTAAAGATGTTGCACCGTCGGCCAACATTAGCGGGAAATGGGAACTGAAGTTTTATTCGAAAGAGCAAGTACCTAATAAAGTGGCCTTGTTGAAGCAAAATGGAAATAAACTTACCGGCGTAATTTTACAAGTAACCGGCGATAGTCGTGAGTTGGAAGGCACGGTACAGGGCGATGAGTTTGTGTTATCGGGTTTTACAGGCCCAAGTCCTAAAATTTATAAAGGCAAAATTAATGCAGATGGCACCATTAGCGGTGTAATATCTGCAGGTATTTATGACAATACTAAATTTGATGGAGTAAAGGATGATAAGGCTGAATTGCCTGATCCATATAAGCTTACTTTTTTAAAGGAAGGCTATAAAAAACTTGATTTTACTTTCCCTGATTTGACAGGTAAATCCGTTTCCTTAAGCGACGATAAGTACAAGGGTAAAGTGGTTATTGTTGAAATTGTTGGCACATGGTGCCCTAACTGTACAGATCAGACCATATTTCTTTCGCCATGGTTTAATAAGAATCAAAAGCGTGGTGTAGAGGCTATTGCTATTGGTTTTGAACAAAAGGACAGTTTGCAATATGCGCAATATACATTAGGTAAATTAAGGGACAAGTATGATGTTAAATATGACATCTTGTTTGGTGGTCTTGCAGATAAAAAGGTGGTATCTCAGAAACTTCCAGCACTTAACAAATTCATTGCCTTTCCAACTACTATAATTATCGATAGAAAGGGTGAGGTGCGGGAGATCTATACAGGTTACACCGGAACGGTAACCGGTAAATATTATAAGGAATACGAAAAGAAGTTTAACGATTTGTTAGATGTATTGATTGCAGAAGAAGCACCTTCAAATGCATCAGTAAAATCTGTGGAGACCTTAAAAGGTAAATAATATGAATCCCTCCCCCTTGGTGCAAACTTAGGTTTGCGCCCGGGGGATTTAAAATCACTAAAAAATTAAATAAAGAACATGAAAATAATACTAACTCTTTCTGCAATTACAGCAACCTCATTGTTAATACTTACAGGACCTGTAAAGCCTACAAATTCTAATAAAGCTATTTCGCTTGCTAAAAAAACAGCTTCTGTAAAAACACATACTGTTAAAGCATTGGTGTATAAAGTAGATAATGAGGGCAGCAAATTAACATGGCTGGCAAAAAAGGCTACAGGCGAACATAATGGAACTGTTAAAGTAAGCAATGGCTCTTTTACGGTAGATAATAATACTTTAAAAACAGGAAGCTTTGATATTGATACCCGCACCATAACTGTTGCCGACCTTACTGACGAGAGTGCAAATACTAAATTGGTTGGTCACCTTAAAAGTGATGATTTTTTTAGTGCAGAGAAATTTCCGAAAGCAAACTTTGTAATCAGCTCAGCTACTAAAACTGCAGGGAGTCAGTACAATGTTAAAGGTAAACTGACCATTAAAGGGATAACCAATGAAGTTAGCTTTCCGGCAGTGATTGCTGTAAATGGTAAAAAGCTAACGGCCAATGCTAAGATAACGATAGACCGTACCAAATACGACATAAAGTTCCGCTCTAAGAATTTCTTTGAGAATCTGGGTGATAAAGTAATCTATGATGATTTTGATATTGATGTAGCCTTGGTAGCCAATGCTCAATAATAGCTCGGTTTAAAAACAATCATGAAAAGAAGAAATACCGTACTTATACTGATAGCCTTTGTTTTTCTGTTGATAACCCAGTTAAGTTTCATGTCGGGCAGCGATGAGATACAGACCAGGGAACAACTTGGTAGTAAGCTGTTTTTTGATAATATACTGTCAAAAGACCTGACAATTAATTGTTCGTCATGCCACAGACCGGAATTTGCTTTTGCTGATACAGCAGTGTTTAGTAAGGGTATTGGAGGAAAATTAACATCCCGGAATTCTCCGGGATTAACCAACTTATCCGGTCGTACCCACTTTTTTTGGGATGGCCGGGCCTCATCACTTGAGGAGCAGGCGCTGGGGCCAATAACATCGCCTGATGAAATGGGCTTAACCATTGATGAGGCAATTGAACGACTTAATAATGATAAATTCTATGCAGACGCTTTTAAAAAAGTATTTAAAACAGCGCCAAATAAAGATAATTTGTTGAAAGCACTTGCTGCTTTTGAACGGACGCTGGAAACAAACAACAGTCCCTATGACCGCTATATAAATGGAGACGACAATGCCATGTCGGAAGCTGCTATACGCGGACGCCTTCTGTTTATAGGTAGAGGGAACTGTAACAATTGCCATTCGGGTGAAGATTTTACAGCTGATAGATTTAAAAATATCGGTTTGTATAATGGTAAGACTTTGAATGATGCCGGCAGGTTCAGCATAACAAAGGACAGTGCTGTATTGGGAGAGTTTAAAATACCCGGATTGCGAAATGTAGCTTTAACGGCTCCGTATATGCATAACGGAAAATTTCAAACGCTACGCAGTGTAGTGGAATACTACAATGATCCGTCTGTAGTGGTTAAAGATGGTATAAACAGGGATTTATCATTGGATAAGCCCTTAAACTTATCTAATCAGGACATAGATGATATTGTTGCATTTTTAGGAGCACTTACTGATGACAGATTCTTGTTGAACAAGTAAAGTACTGATCCGGATTATTAAATCTTAAAACATTGATGACAAGATGGGATGCATGCGCAAAAGCATGTAGGGAATGCCTTTTGTCTAAACTTAACTAAAACATAATGAAAAAAATTATACCGGTACTGTTGTTCTTTAGCCTTTTTTATGGGCAAAATTTATATGCGCAAAGGCGCATAATTAAAGGTGCCGTCACCTCTTCGGACGATAATTTGCCTATTCCGGGAGTTTCTATAAGGGTAAAGGGCCTTGATGATGGCCCCGCCACAAAGGAGGATGGAACTTACCAGATTACCATTAAGAATGGTCGGATTCTGATTTTCTCTTATATAGGATATGAAACTCAAGAGGCCGAAATAGATGGTAAAGAGGTAATCAACATTAGCCTTAAGCCTTCATTAAGTTCATTGAGCGAGGTGAATATTGTAGGGTCGAATAATGCAAATAGAACTAAGCTTACTTCAGCAAATCCAGTAGATGTTATTGATATAAAAGCACTGCAAGAGTCGTCGCCTCAAGTGACTGTTACACAGTTGCTACAATATGTATCCCCATCATTTCACTCTTCCGTTTCCGGTGGTGGAGATGCTGCTTCGGCAACATCTACAGCGCAACTTAGAGGGTTGGGTGTAGATCAGTTACTGGTACTGATTAATGGAAAAAGAAGGCACAAAAGCTCAAATATTAGCTGGGGTGGATTAGGCAATGGTGCTACAGGTTATGATCTTAATTCCATCCCGACAGGATCTATTGAAAGGATTGAAATATTACGTGATGGTGCTGCGGCTCAATATGGTTCTGATGCGATTGCCGGGGTTATCAATATTGTGTTAAAGAAAAGTACTGATCAGTTGTCGCTGAGTTCAACTGCAAGTACACGCCGACGTGGGGATGGATTAACAAGCAGAACCAGCAGTAACTACGGCGTAAAGCTAGGGAGTAAGGGAGGCTTTTTGAATGTAACGGGAGAGTTCGCTACTCAGGCTGTATCGCTACCTGTCGGTAATGATGATGCTGGGTTGTATATAGGGCCGGCATATGGTGGCGGAGCCAATACCCGTGGTTTTGATCAGATCTACACAAGAGAAATTGATGATGCCATTATAGCCGATAGGGGTATCGATAGACATTATTTTGATCAGAGGGGAAGTACAAACAAGGCGATAGATGGATTGCTTTTTTTTAATGCTTCCGTTCCTTTAAAGGAAGATGTAGAATTGTATTCGTTTGGTGGAATTAGTCACCGGAATTCGCAATTTACAGCGGTATATCGTTTGCCCGGATGGACGGAGCGTAATAACACCTTTATTTATCCTGATGGTTTTTTGCCTGCTATGGATAATATTATTTCGGACAAATCATTCGCTTTAGGGGTAAAAGCTAAAGTAAAAGATTGGAAAGTTGACATTTCAAATGTATATGGTATTAATGACTTTTCGAATGTGATAAGTAATTCCTTGAATGCGAGTTTGGGGCAACGTACTCCACGGAAGTTCGATGCAGGGAGCTATAATGCGAGTCAGAATACAACCAGTTTAGATTTTAGCCGTTATTTTGAGAAGGTACTTAAAGGCCTTAATGTCGCGTTTGGTGGGCAATATCGTGTAGAAAGTTATCAGATTATTGCGGGCGAGGAAGCATCTTATTCAAAAGGAGATTTAAGAACAATTTATGGCGTGGATACTACAGCCGGTGGAATTCCTTATACCACTTCGTTAGGCTTAACACCACTGAACGGGTTATCGCCAGGTTCTCAGATTCATGCTGGTTTTCGCCCTTCAAATGAGGTGAATGTAAATCGATCTATTTCTGCCGGATATTTAGATCTGGAGCTAAATGTTACTTCAAAATGGTTGCTTTCTGGTGCTGTACGTGTTGAGAATTATTCGGATTTTGGAAGTGTATTTACTTACAAAGGTGCCACACGTTATAGTGTTACTGATTGGCTTGGGGTAAGAGGGTCGATAAATACAGGTTTTCGTGCACCTGATCTGGCGCAGTTTTATTACACCGAAACTTCTACAACTTTTCAAAATGGTGTAGCTATTGATCAGGTTACAGCCAACAACGTAAACCCTGCTACAAAAGCATTGGGAATTCCGGAATTAAAAGCGGAAAGATCTAAAGGATACACTGCCGGTTTAACCTCATCACCAATACCAAATGTGGAATTTACCGTTGATGCTTATCAGATTGATATTAAAGATAGAGTAGGTAATACCGGCCGCTTTTCGGCAACGGATACCAACCTGCCTGCAGATGTTAGGGCGCTGTTTGTACAGACAGGTACCATACAAGCTAAGTTTTTTTACAATTCATTTAGTACCAGTACAAAAGGGATTGAGCTAACCGGTAGTTACAAGTTCTTGTTCAATAATGGAGCAAATGCGACATTTCTTGCTAGTGCAAACTTCCTTGAAACTAAGCTAACCAAAGTAAATACACCGAAAGGATTAGAGGCTTACAGGTATATTATTTTTGATGAATCAGAAAAAGCGCGGGTTACAAACAATATTCCATCAAAGAAAATAACCTTGCAGGGAACATACAACCTGGATAAGCTAAACTTTTTGGTTCGTGCCGTATATTTCGGATCAGTAACTTCAGTCTCGCAGCTTAATGCTAATTTTCCTAAACCGGATTATTACTATCAGGTATTTAGTCCAATCTGGATAGCCGATGTTTCGGCCGGATACAGGATTACCCCAACCATACAGGCTACTGTAGGTGCAAATAATTTGTTTAATGTTTTGGGGGATTATAGTATTCCTGCACCTGGGAGTAATATAACGCGTAATCCAGGGCCAGGCGGTACTCAGGCCGGAACCAATACAGGTATACAGCCATTTGTAAGATTATCGGCTAAATTCTAACTATAAAACAGACAGATCATGAAATTTTTAAAGATAAAGTTTACAGTAATATTGGGTGTAATTGCCATTGCATTTACATCCTGCAAAAAAACGGAGTATTTGGATTCAGATAATGCCGACAGGCCACCTTTAAGTGCTAAAGTTAAATTGGTAAATGCATTGTCAATTACTGCGCCGATCAATTTCCTTGACTTTACAAGACAGGTAAATACGGCTTTGGTTGTTCATAATGCTTCTACTGATTATTTAGATACTCAATATGGTAAAGTTCAGTACAATACCACAGAGGGGAGTAATACGAGCTATAAATCATCATATTTATTTGGCGGAAACGCCATCTTTGTACAGGAAACCGATAAGGCTTCTTTTGCAGCTCCCAATGGCCCTATAGCAAGCTATCATCATACTTTATTTGCAGTGGCGAAACGCAAACCAAGTAAATTGAATCCTGGAAATAGAGATAGCCTGGTGTTGGTTTATGATGATTTGACTGCACCCGCTGCAGCAAAGGCTAAAGTGAGGTTTGCAAACTTTTCTCCCGATGCACCCAATGTAGATTTAACATTAGCAGGAAGCGGTTTAATTTTTTCTAATGTTGCTTATGGCAACTTTGGCGATCAGACAATCATTACCTATGACGCAAATGGAAAGGCTCCGGCAACAATACCAGGTTTGAGTTGGAAAACACTTGGCCCATTTAAGGAAATTGATGCTGTAGCGGCTAAGAATCTTGAGGTTAGGAACAATAATACTCAAGCAGTAATTCCTATTGTTGGTAATGGGCTATCCGGTGTAACCTTTGAGGCTGGAAAGATCTATACTGTTTTTATCAATGGAAGCCTTGGCGGGGCAGGAGTAAGCGCAACAATAATTTCACATAGCAAATAACAATTGATTGTGAAATATGCACGTTCTGTTCATTAATGATGCTTGGTTTTGCTAGATATGAGCAGGAACAAGGGACGAATTAGATCTTTTTTTGGTTCCTAAAAATGGTTCGGATTTTAGTCGGGTATTGTTCGGCTCTCATTCGGTCCCCCTCGGACAGGGGCCGAATGAGGTGCCTTTAAAGGTGGTGATAAAGACGGCTATATTATAGCTCGAAATTAGGATCAAATTTCGGCTCATAACTTTGGCAATAGGATTTTGGGTAAGTAGCAGTATTAAATGTAAGAAAAATATAAGTACAGGGTTACATTGCACGCGTTTTATAGCGCTAGTCGACGCAATTATATTGAATATGTCATTTCAACCGTTTTAGATGACATTTAAATGATAATCTTCAAAATCAAATAGAATATCTAATATTGAAATCTAAAAATAAAGTAAAATAAAAGCTTAACAAGGATTTAGCCTATTTTATGAAAGAGTATATGCTTAAATTTATAGGGAATAAATACGTGATATATGGATGCCTTGATTGTAGCCACAGATTTTTCGGAAGTAGCTGAAAATGCTGTAGAATATGCCGCTGCCATTGCTAAACATAATAAAGCAAAGCTTGTACTGTATAATTCTTTTGTAATTCCTACGCATGCCGCAAATACTCTTTTACCGGCAGCCAGCATACAGAAATTGATAACTGATAATGAGATTCGTTTGATTGAAAGAGCTTTGTCTTTGTCTATTGATTATGATATCGAAGTAGAACATGAATCTAATCTCTCTTTTGTTCAGGATGCATTGAGAAGCTTAATTGATAAGTATCAGGCAGCTCTTGTTGTATTGGGCATGAATACCAAAACTTTGGAGCAGGATCTTTGGGGTAATACAACAACTTCTGCAATTAAGAAACTTAACTTACCTGTAATGGCGGTACCTTTAGGCGCCAGATTTGAAGGCACAAAAAACGTACTTTTTGCTTGTGATGTTTTGAGTGGCATATCAGAAAAGGTACTAGCTAATGTTAAGGAGTTGGCAATAGCATTGAAAGCAGAGGTTGAGGTTTTTAATGTAAATCAGAAAGTTGAGGAATTAAAAACACTGAATGCCGCTTTGCCTCAGGTAAGTATTATTGATGATGGTTTAGAAGGAATATCGTACTATTATAAAAACGTAAATTCCAATGCTGTGATTAAGGAAATTGAAAAAGAAATTATTGAATTTCAGGCAGATCTATTAATTATGGTGCCCAAAAGATATGGGTTCTGGTCCTCAATAATTCATAGAAGTAAAACCCGTATAATGGCGTCAGGATTAAAAATACCATTGTTATCGCTCCCTATATCTTAAGTTGACTCAGCAAGTTTTTATGCTTATCATTGCCGCTTCAAATGAGGTATATAATTCTGTTTTTAATTGTTGTAAGCCATAGTCTGTGCTTCGCGCAATTCACAAAGGTTAAGCGTGTTGTTGATGGGGATACTTTTGTAACCGAATCAGGTGAGAGGGTAAGGCTGATAGGTATAAATGCACCGGAGATGAAGGAGTTTTATGGTATTGAAGCTAAGGAGCATTTGAAAGATCTGATTGAGGGTAAAGATGTTGAACTTACCAGCGATCATAAATCAAAGGACAAGGATAGGTATTCCAGATTGTTAAGGTATGTTATCCTTAATGATATGGATGTAAACGAACAAATGATTCTTGAAGGTTATGCTTATGCTTTGCTTAAATATCGTTTCGATAAATCAGAAGCATATAGCGAAGCTGAAACTGAAGCAAAAGAACAACAGCTCGGAATGTGGAAGTATACAGAAGCTGAACGAATAGAGCCTCAAAATATTCCGGTAAACACCCCCATCAGTAATATCACTCAAATAGATTTTTACGAAAGTCGCTATGTGATTGGTGGGCTAGTTGTGATGTTTATTATTCTGGGTATCAATTACAAGTTGAAAGGGTAGGTTATTACCTCAAAAAACTCTTTTATAAAAGGGATATTCACTTATTCTTTTATTAGCTAAATTTCATATTTTTAGTAACATTTTTTGCGTGAAACGATCAAACTCCCATAGCTAACCTACAACTATAAAAGAACAATTAAATTATTATGAAAAGAACCATTACTTTACTATCGCTGGCTCTGTTTTTGGCCAGTGGTGCTTTTGCCCAAAAGAGAAAAAAGGCACTAGCAGCCGATTCCTTAAAGAAGGCCCAGGCAACTCCTCCCAAACCAAGCATCAACGATAAGATCAAATCAAGTAAAAAGATTGATGGTCTTTTTTCGATGTACAGAGATACTGTAACAGGTAGTCTTCAGATGTATGTTAAAAAAGATCAATTAGGTAAGGATTATATTTATCAGAGTTTTTCGATGGGTGGGCCAACCACTTTGTTCCTTAACCAGAATATGATTAGAACCACATGGTTATTCTATATTCAAAAATCTGATGATAAAATTGAACTGCTTCAAAGAAATACAAACTTCTATTACGATAAGTCAAATCCGGTAAGTAAATCGGCAAATGTTGACGTTTCGGATGCTGTTTTTTATAGTGATAAAGTTGCCGCCCAAGATTCTCTTGGCTATTTAATTTCGGTTGATGGTCTTTTTCTTGGCGACAAACTAGATCCGGTTAAGCCGATTTTCCCTCCAACATTGCCTCCGGGTGCAGTGTTTAATCTAGGGAACTTAAACACTTCCAAATCGAAGTATCAAAAAATACGTTCATTTCCTGGGAATACAGATGTAGTAGTAGAACTTGCTTACGACAATCCGGTACCCATGAATGGTGGAGGAAAAGACATTACTGACGCCCGCTATGTAAGGGTGAAAATGCAACATTCTTTCCTTGAAGTACCTAAAAATGATTTCCGTCCGCGTCGTGATGATCCAAGGGTAGGTTATTTTGGTTCAGAAGTAGATAACCTGACTTCGGTATCATCAACCCCGTACAAAGATTTCATCAGCCGTTGGAGCCTTAAAAAGAAAGATCCGTCAGCTGCATTAAGTGAGCCGGTTGAACCGATTGTATTCTGGATTGAAAACACGACTCCATTGGAGTATCGTCCAATTATAAAAGAAGCAGGAGAGAAATGGAATGAGGCATTTGAGAAAGCAGGTTTCAAGAATGCTGTTGTAATGAAAGAAATGTCGGATACAGCTAGCTGGGACCCTGCAGATATTGCATACAATGTAATCCGTTGGGTATCGTCAGCCTATCCTTCTTATGGAGCAATTGGGCCAAGCTTTTACAACCCTTTAACAGGCCAGATTCTTGGTGCTGATATTACTGTTGAGTGGCGTTCGGGAGCAGGTACAGTGGTTACTGATGACCTGTTTAATGGTGGTAATTCGGCATTAAAACTTCCTTGGGAAAATCCAATTGAAGCTGTTTCTTCAAAACCTGATCATGTACACGGTTTTGATAAGAACCACATGGCTTCATGTGCATTGGCTCAAGAGTTAAGTCTGCAGTATCAAGCCGGTATAACGGCTATTGAAGCACTTGATGCTGATGTGCCGGAAGCAAAAAGAGCAGAGACTGTTCGCGAAATGCATAAACAGTTCTTATACTACCTTATCATGCACGAAATGGGACATACGCTTGGACTTAATCATAATATGAAGGCCAGTCAAATGTTAACCCCTGCTCAGATGAATGATTTATCAATTACCCGTAAAATTGGATTGCAAGGATCCGTAATGGATTACCCTGCAGTAAATATAAGCAGCGATCGCAGTAAACAAGGTGATTACTATACGACAAAAGCGGGTCCGTATGATTTATGGGCAATTGAATATGGTTATACTCCATTTAGTGAGGCTGAAGAAGAAGGTGGATTAAATAAAATTTTAAGCCGTAGTACAGATCCACAGCTTGCCTTTGGTAATGATGCGGATGATATGCGTAGCCCTGGGGGTGGTATTGATCCGAGAGTAAATGTTAATGACCAAACCAATGATATGGTGGCTTATGGCGAAGACAGATTTAAGTTGGTAAACACGATGATGCCAAAATTGAAATCTCGTTTTAGTAAAAATGGCCAAAGTTATCAGGAGTTGCGTCAGCGTTATTTACAACTTAACGGACAGCGTGCTAGTATGGCTGCTGCGGTAAGTCGATTTATTGGTGGCGTGTATGTAGACAGAAGCTTTGTTGGACAAAAAACCACAGCTGCGCCATTTACACCTGTTCCGGTGGCTTATCAGAAAAAGGCTCTGGCGTTATTGGGTAAATATGTGTTTGCACCTAACGCTTTTGACGCAGATAAATCATTGTTTCCTTACCTTCAAGTTCAGAGACGTGGATTTGGATTTTTTGGTTCCAACGAGGATTTTAAACCTCAGAATACCTTTATGGGTATCCAGTTGAATACTCTTGCTCAAATTCTACATCCAAATACATTAAGCAGAATAAACAATAGTGGTCTTTATGGCAACACATATTCTGTAGCCAGTGTAATGAGCGATTTGGCCAATGATATTTTTGCTGCAGATCTTAAAACAAATGTTAACCTGTTTCGTCAAAATCTTCAAACAGAATTTGTAAAGGCTGCTGCAAGTATTGTCGCCGCACCTGGGGGATATGATAACGCAAGTAAAGCTGCGGCACTTTCTACTTTGAAAAAAGTGAAAACTCAGCTTGGTGGTGCAGTTTCAACTGATGAGCAAACAAAAGCTCATCGTACTAACCTGAACTTTTTAATTGATAAAGCTTTAGCTGTTAAATAGATTTCTAAAATAACGAAAAGGGGCTGTTCGAAATGATGATTATTCATTCTGAACAGCCCCTTTTTTATTGGCTCTATATTCGTTTTGAAGATTAGTGAATCTGATCGTTGATCTTCAATACTGCACTATCTAATTCTCCTGCGGATACCTCTAGAAAGCTAACTAAGTTGGTAAGTGTTTCTTTGTCGCCTGTTGCGTCTTTTAACAAAGGAATCAATCCCATTAAATTAGATAATGGGCGCCTTACTTCGTGTGAGTTATGCCATGCAATTTCTTTTAGCTTTTCATTTTGAGCAATCAGTTGCTCTTCATATTTTACCCTCACATCTATATCCTGCATTGCGCCGAGCATTCTAATAGGGTTGTGTGCTCCATCAAAGATCAAATATCCACGATCAGAAATGTGCTTATAATTGCCATCCTGGCAAAGGTATCTGTATTCGGCTTTCCATTTCGACTCACCTTTTTCTATGATTCGCTCAAACTCATAAATAATACGAGCCTGATCATCAGGGTGGACCCTTTTCATACTCCAAAAAGAGTGGTGGATTGTCTGATTGTCATCATGACCAAAAACCTCTTTGTAGCCACTCATCCAAGTTAATTTATCATTGATGATATCATAATCCCAGATCACATCATTGGTCGCTTTTGTGACTGTGTTGTATAGATTTATCTGATCGTTTAACTGTTTTTCATGCGCTATAAGTTCATTTTTATGTTTTCTTTCGGCGCTTAGCAGACTCCTGTAATGACGGTTTAATCCTATTACGGCTATCATTGCTGTTCCAAGCAAGAATATGATATTTTTAAAGTAGTACAAGTTCCGTAGGTCGGCTGTTGGGTATTGGCTGTCGAGCCAGCCAATAAATTGCGTTCCGGTAAGTAGCCATATTCCACCTAAAATTAAGTAGATGGAAATGATTTTGATGGGTGCTTTGTTTTTCAAAATATTTAGAGCTGATTTATTGTAAATTTACATTTTTAGCCTTATGGAACAATACGCATTAATTACAGGAGCAAGTAAAGGGATAGGAAGGTCTATAGCTATTGCTTTGGCTAAAAGAAAGTATAATCTTTTGCTTGTTGCACGGTCTGCTCCTGAACTTTCGGCGCTTAAGCTGGAACTTTCAGCTCAATATGGCATTAGTGTGGAAGTGTATCCAATAGATCTGTCTGTTCGAGGGTCTGCTAAGCTTGTGGCGACGTGGTGTAATGACAATGCTTTTCCTGTGGCGGTACTTGTTAATAATGCCGGTTTTGGCGTTTGGGGGAAATTTGATAGCCTTTCTATTGATGAACAGCTTAATATGTTGCAACTTAATATAACAGCACTTACTGAACTTACTTATTATTTACTTCCGCTTTTAAAACGAAACCAGCAAGGTTATGTGCTGAATGTTTCTAGTACAGCCGCATACCAGGCCGTACCTACATTGGCAATGTATGCAGCCTCTAAATCATACGTTCTGTCTTTTAGTCGGGCTATAAGGTATGAGCTTAAAGATTCATCAGTGTCGGTAACCTGTATTAGTCCGGGGCCTGTTGGTACAGGATTTGCCGAGAGGGCAGGGCTCTCAGTTATTAATGACATTGCCGAAAAATTTAATATGGATGCAAACGTAGTAGCAGAGATTGGCGTTAAGGCAATGTTTAATAAAAGGGCCGAAGTGATACCTGGCTTTACCAATATTATATCAGCATATGCTAATAGGATTTTGCCTAAATCCCTTATAGAAAAGATTACTGCCGGGATTTATAAGCTGAAATGAGTTAGCGTAAGAAAATATTTTTTTAAAATAAATGCTTGGTATTCAATATATTTTATATGTTTGTAAAATAAACTACTAAACACATAGACTATGTCTATTAAAACAGATAACAACATTTCATTAAATCGCTCCATGGCCATGCTTCAGATGATGAAGCCCATGCAGTGCTGTTGCTGTTAATTTCTTAGGGTCTTCCGGATCCAACCTCTGATTTCAAATAATATCTTCTTTAAATTTTTATAAAATAGACCTATGGCAACTTCATATCCAAAGTTTTCATTAGCTGAAACTTTAACCGCTGAGCAAAAAGACTTTTTTAATACAAATGGTTTTATCCATTTCAAAAACTTCATCACGCCTGAAACCGTAAAATCAATTGTGGATGCATCCCTTGAGGTGCAAAAGAATTGGTTAGAGAAAGATGTAAACAAGATTAATGGTGTCCCGATTAAATACGGCCGTGATCTTGATGGTTCTTCTATTGTGCAGCGCTTCGCATTTATTAATCAACATCATTCAACCTTTGGTGGTCTTTTACTAGATCCAAGACTAAATGGATTACTTGAACTTGCCGGTGTTGGAGCCAGGCTTGGCGAAAGTGAAAAAGATGGGATGGTTTTTAATCATTATGTAAATGGCCCGGATAGTAAATTCACCAAAATGGGCTGGCATACAGATGGTTTAAGGGATGTTTTTTATGGACAAAAGTTAAATCCAATGCTTAATGTGGGGATACATTTGAATAATCTGGAACCTGAAAATGGTGGTTTGAGGATAATTCCGGGAACCCATAAACAAGGACTTTATCAAATGTTGTTCAGAAAGAAATACTTTCTTGATCATGACGAAGATGCGGAGGAAATTGCGGTAGTGCCTGAGGTTGGTGACCTTACTGTTCATGACGGAAGGTTATGGCATCGCGTTGCACAATCATCTGTAATCGGTGAGCAAAGCCGCAGGAGGGTTATTTACATTCCTATTATTGCTGGTAAGTATGCTCCCAAAAATGAAAATAGTCCAACTGTGTTCTACCAGCGTTTCGCGGGTATTGTAAAATAAGCCGATATGTTATTTTTAATCATCATAAATTATCTGCTAAGGTCCGGCCGATTAGATAAGCCCATTTTGTTTGTGAAAACCATTTATAAAAGAAGTATAGTGAGATAGATTGCAATGTATTTATTCTTATGTTTACTAGAAGTAAATGTTAATTTGAACTCAAATGAAAAGAATATTATTGCTGCTGGCTCTTGTTGGTATCCTTGCGTCTTTTACACGAAAAGAGACTACATGGACAGCCATAGGTGACTCTATTACTTATTTAAATGATCATCAGGATGAAACCGGTAATCGGATTACGAGCGGTTATATGAGTAGGGTGGTAAAGGACTTGCCAAATATTAAGTTTACTAATCAAGGTCATAATGGTTGGACTGCTGTTGGCATAGCAAAGGAAATAGAGAACCTGGGTATTCAAAAATCTGATGTGTATTCAGTTTTTTTAGGAACGAATGATTGGTGGTCAGGACTGCCTTTGGGAACTTTTAACGATTACATTAACAACACCGGTCTTAAAACTGTTTACGGATCATATCGTATCATTATCAATAAACTTAAGAGCCTTAATCCTGATGCTAAAATTGTTCTGATTACCCCTATGCAACGTGTAGATTTTGTATATATCGGAGACAAACATAACAATGCCTGGGGTTCCTATAAGGATAGGAATGGACAAATGCTGTCGCAATTTGCAGATGCTGTTAAAAAAATAGGTCATCATGAGCATTTCAAGGTAGTGGACCTTTACAATAAAATTGGAATGGAGCACAAAACTTTAGTAAAGTTTAAGAGGTTAAAGGATCCTCAAACAGGAACCTATAAAAATTATAGCTACCCAGATTTTAAGGATATTCCTTTTAACCCCGATACTGATGAGTATCCTTATCCTGCTGAAGCAATTAATAATACTTACGATGGTTTACATCCTTCAGATAAAGGCTATCAAATTATTGCAGATATGCTGATTAAGATTATGAAGAAATATTAAAAGCCCGGTGTATTTTCTATTTAGAGGCGATTTGCTCAGTAGCGAGTTTATCTGTTTTCTGACATATGAAGTTTTCAAAATTAATGTTCCCCATATTATTGGCTATATAAGTGTGCGAGTCAGCTGACCCGCTTAATTTTAAAGTTGAGTCATCTTTTAGAATGGTGTACATGCTGTTTGCATTAGTTTTTACATCTGCAGTAGCATTGTCGTTTAAAAAGATCTGAAGGCATGTAAGATTGAGTGTTCCTTTTGTAACTACTGATGCATTACCGAATGCCTGAATTCTATTCAAATCTTTTATTGTAACTGTAATGGTGATGGGGTGTTTTTCGGTTGAATTAATTAATAGCTGATAGCCTTTTCTGGCAATTGTTGTTTTGGAAGGATTATAATATTCATCAATTCTAACTTCTTCTTCCTGACCTTTAACTAAAATAACTTTTACATTGCCACTAATTACAACCTTGTTAAAGGTGATGGTTCCTGTTTTAAAAGATACTAGTTTGTGATTTGGAATTGCAGCAAAAGTAGCAATGGTTGACGATGTTAAAATGATTCCTGTTAATGCAGAAGCGATTAAGGTTTTTGTAAGGGTTTTCATGACAGTGTGTGTTTAAGATTCTTATTTGTTTGTCAATAAGATGCTTGCTGCAATGAAATAGTTGCACGGAGATGATCTGTTTTATACGAGTACAGTGTAATATACGACGAACGGTCAAAAGGATTCGACGAACTGAAAAGAAAATTAAATGAGTTTGATTTGTGGCCAGAAAAGGTCTGAAATAAGAAAAGGGGATAGGCCTTTCGACTTACCCCCTTTAAATTAACGCTCTCGGGTACAAATATAATAAATGTTTAAACATTTATTTATCATATGATTGTCATGAGTTAGGTGTTGTTTTTCAATAGGCTATTTCTGGAAATGCTTGAAAAAATCGGGCACAAAAAAAAGGTAGTCTTATCCAAGCACTACCTCTTTTTAACCAAATATAAACCCAGTATGAACGGGATCTTTTTCTTTAAGACAATAATCGCACCATTGCCTGTTTTAATCTTTTACTAACCAGCTGCGCTGTATTAACAATACAAATGTAAGGATTATTTTTACATAGTGTAATAAATACACTAAGTAATTTTTCAAATGACAATATTATGGCAATTCCACTTATGCAAAAAGGAGGCGATAGCCTCCTTTTTGCATTCAAATATGTCTGTGAAATTAGTTTGTTACTTATTGTAAATCAGTGATTTCTATGGTGAAGTCTAGTACTGAATTTGCAGGTATCGGACCATTTTTTACATTTCCATAGGCATAAAAGGAAGGGATTATTAAACGAATCTTACCTCCTTTTTGAATTAAGGGAATGCCAATTTGCCACCCACCGATCAAACCGGCCATGGCAAACTTTGCTCCATTATTGGTTTCAAATTGTGTTCCATCCAATAGTCTTCCAGTATAGTTGGCAGTTACCTGTGTAGTCGATTTATACTCTATATTGCCTGTGCCGGGTTCAATGATCTGATAAAATACTCCAAATTGTTCGTCTTTTTTGGTAACAATATTATTTTTAGTAACAAAAGCTCTAATGGCATTCGTATCAGCTGTAAACTGAGCAATTGGATCATGGTTGTCTACAGGGAAATCTTTTTCACAAGCTGTAAGGCATCCCGCAATACAAACTAGTAGGAATAAATGTTTTAATTTGATCATGATAAACAAATATAATTTATTTTTTAATCAATTTATGAAGTTAATAAGTCGTTTTAGCAAAATTAAGTGTTTGTTTTTCAGTACATAGGGTATTGTGGCTTCCCTGCCATCGTTTGGGAAAAAGAGCTAAAAAGAAAGGCCCTGGTGATACCAGAGCCTGATGAAATATCTTTAAGGATTATTCTTTTAGTTATAAAAAACTGCTTTAAATGCATTTCTGCAATCTTTACCGATTTCCAAAGGTAATCCGTCTTTTAGATAAAGTTGAATTTCGCCTTCTGCGGTATAGAAATAACGGAAATAGTTGTTAATTTTATCAGGTGCTCCGGTAAATGGGTTATTCTTTTTACCAAACCATCTTGAGTATTTATTATCAATCTCCTGTAGCTTTTCTTCAAAAGCCAGTTTCTTTTTGTCGTTATTTCCGACTTGCGTTTCGTTTGTAATTTCGCTCATATTTTGAATAACGGACAAGATACGCATAATAATATCTATTGTCGTGATAAATAGGTATTTATGCTCGCAATGTGACAGCTAAATGTTATAACTCGCTAATTGTTCACGCCTAGGAGTGGAATAGTTGCACAAAGCGAACCTTTAACTTTTAACGGCGAACAGGTTATTTAGTTTATTAAACATTTTGATCCAGCTTTGGTAAGCTCCTGTTTGTTTAGCATCCTCTTCCGAAACAGTTTGATGAATCGCCAATTTTGTCTGATTTCCAATAGGAGTGAATGTAACAGTTGTAATTGTTTCTTTTGGCCAGTCCTCAGGTTTTCCAGCAGCTATAGATTCTACGGATTCGCCTTTTTCATTGGTAAGGATCATTGAAAAAACGAGTTTTTCTGGAGCGGTTACTTCCTGATAAGTCCCCTTGATCCAGCAATTTCCATGAATAGGATCATGAATGCAGGAATGGAAGGTGCCACCTTCTATTACGTTGATGTGCTTGAACTCAATAGTGCAACCATCAGGGGCGTACCAGTGTTTTAGTTGTTCAGCATTTGTCCAAGCTTCAAATACAAGTTCACGTGGCGCATCAAAAAGATGCGTAATGTAAAGTTCTTTTTTAGATTGTTCCATCTTTTTTCTCTTTAGTTTGTATTGCTTTTAGGTAGTTGTCTAGTTTTTCAAACTTGCTAACCCATTGTTTTTTAGATTGCTCAACCCAATCGGCTACTTCATTTAACTTATCAAGTTGAGGCTCACAAAATCGTTCCCGACCTTTTTGCTTAATTACCACCAATCCACACTCCGTGAGGATCTGTATGTGTTTGGAAACCGCTTGTCGACTAATGTCGAAAGCTTCAGCTACCGCATTTAGGTTCAAAGGTTCTTGCGCTATTCTTTGAATGATTTCCCTCCTGGTAGGATCAGCTATGGCCTGGAATACGTCTCTTCTTGTTTTCATTTGGCAACTATATGGTTGCAAATATAAATGCAATCATTTGATTGCGCAAATGTTTTTGAAAATAATTCAACCTTATTTTGGAAGATCTTTACTTAGACCAACCAGAGGTTAATTGGAGTGGTTTGATTTTTGTTCATTATTTAAACCTATCTAAATACCCTCAGGCCATGATTAAAACGCTAAAACTTCAGAAAGCAATAATTGCCTTTATACTGGGCGTACTGGCACTAATTGCTTATAAAGTGATGAGTGTGAATAAAATAGAATCAAGTAATTATATGTTGTCATTAGCAGGCATTTTATTTATTGCAGGTGCGCTAATGCTCATCTATCCCATAATTTTTGCAAAAAAAGATAAGGGGGGTTGTGTGGAACTTGACTCCGAAATACAAGAGGAAATGGACTCAACTGAAACACAAATGTCTGAAATTGAAGCTCCTTTAATTAAGGAGGCAACAAAAAAAGTAGTAACAAATGAAAAAATGGGAGAGGTTTAAACCACCCCACCCATGTATGGATCTGTTATTGAATCTTCTCCCGTTTCAACATGTCCGGCATATTGCTTTGAAAACGAGCTGCTACCTTCTACCTGAACAGTAACATCATACCATCCAGAACTTTTTTGGAGCTCTATAACTAAAGTTTTTTTACTTTTTGCACCTACGGATAGCGATTTAGTGTTGTCGCTTTTATAAGCATTATCGGTAACGTTTATTTTTAAATCCTGATCACCTTCGTTTTCAAGAATGAGTTCAATGTTACCACTTGGCTTTTTACTTAAAAATCCTTTAACCTCATATTTGCAGCTAACTTTTAAGGAAGGATCGCTTTTATTGCCTTTAAACTCGCGGAAAAATCCATTGGGAGCACTTACACATAGATTGTATTGCCCCGCGGCGAAGTTCTGCAGCATTAAATTGTCAGTAATTTTATCGCCGTTGGTTACTGCATACGCCCAGGTTTTTCCGGCCTGTCCATTATATAGATTGGTTGTGTAAACGTTAAATGGAGCGCCTATAGGTACTACTTTTTGTCCGAAATTACCTTTCCCCGCCTCTAATTGAAGCTCAATTTTAGTTTTCGAACTGTCCAGATTACATTCTGCAAATAGCTGATATGGTAAAGCACAAGCTTTGCTGGTTCCACGTTCTTGTTGTGGCAAATATGCTCCAGAGGCTATTTCAGCTTTCGATAAAGGATCTGGTTTAACTTGTGCAGGTTTGTTTTTTGCGTTTTGAATATTGGTTACTACCTCTTCTCTTTTTAAAGGCGTTGGGGCAACTGATGTGGCTCCAATTGAAGGTCTGAATGCTGATGTAAGGTCGCCACAAATTGTCCTTCTCCAACTGCTAATCTTATTGCTTCGAATTTTCTTCCCTGTTTTTTTGCTAAGTAAACTTTCTAAAAACATCAATGATGATGTATGATCAAAAACCTGAGAATTTACATAGCCACCCTTGCTCCATGGTGATGCAATAATCATCGGTACACGATATCCTAATCCAATTGGACTGTCTTTTTTAAACTCGTAATCTGCATCAACGGAAATTCCTTTAGAAACTTTACCACTTGAGAGATCATTAGGCTTTGGAACTACATATGGCGGTATGTGGTCAAAGTAGCCATCATTTTCATCATAAGTAAGGATAAAGACAGTCTTTTTCCATACCTCTGGGTTCTTCGTTAAAATATCAAGTGCTTCAGAAACATACCAGGTTCCATACAATGGAGAACTGGTGTGATCTGAAAATCTCTGTGGAGCGACTAACCATGAAACAGTAGGGAGTTTGCCGCTATCAACATCAGACCGGAATTGATAAAATATATCGTTTTTAGGGATGTTTACAGTTTCTTCTTTTCCTTCGTCATTAGTAAAAGTAAACGGAGCAAGTTCCAGATAATTAAACGGTGCATTGATGTTGCTTGCAAATGCTTTGTCTATTAAATTCTTTTCACGAGTGGAGAGTTGATTGTATTTTTCTGTTACCTGAGCTGCTGTAAGTGGAGGTTTACTTGTAGCATCACCATTCTTCCTGAAATAGGCAGCAAGTTTAACGTTGTAGCGTTTTACATACTCGATGGCATTATCGCCATAATTTCCTAACCAGTCATCTACACTATCGCCTTGCAAATCGGCAGTCCAGATTTCATTTTGGTAGATTTTCCAATCAATTCCATTATCTTCTAATACCTCCGGGAAAGTATCCCAATCTACAAACGCATTGTCTCTTGATTCCGCCTGAGAATTATTTACCGCTGCTATCGAAGTTCCGTTTAATTCCGGACGGATATTCCCTGTCCAGAAAAATAACCTGTTGGGAGTAGTGCCTGTAAGTGAAGAGCAGAAGTTATGATCGCAGATCGTGAAAGCTTCGGCCATAGCATAATAAAATGGGATATCTGTTCTGTCATAATACCCTAAGGACATTAATGATTTTACCGGAACCCATTTATCGTATTTTCCATTATTTCGGGCAGCAAGCTGATCCGACCAGGAGTGAGGGAGCCCACCTTGCCAGGTGATTTTTGTTTTATTAATATCTACATGAAATGGGGCATAAGTTTTACCTTCATTATCTTTTTGTAGCCAAACTTTGTCTTTATCAGGAAGTGTAAAAGCTCTTGGGTCATTAAAGCCACGAACTCCTTTAAGTTTACCAAACATATGATCAAATGAGCGGTTCTCCTGCATCAGGATTACAACATGCTCTGCATCATGAAAGGTAGATCCGGGATCTGCTTCAATTGCCATTGCTTTTTGAATGGACATAGGAATTACATTAGGTAATCCTACCGCTCCAGACAATAGCGCAGCTTTTTTAAGAAAGTCTCTTCTTGAGTCCATAGTGGTTCATTTATATTTGTGTGTTTGAACCAAATGTAATAAGAATAGAAATAAGTTGGTAGTGCTATATAGTTATCCTTTTAGTGCTTTCCAGATTAGATCATGAATCTCTGTAGGCTGTACATTATCAGCGTTTAGCTTTTGATCTGTAATTAAAACCGGATGAAACTCGGCAGGTGTATTGATACTACCATGTGATCCTTTAACTAAAGTAGCATCCAATGGAATAACGTCCATTATATAGCGGAAACCAGCCTTTTTTCTTAACAGTTTATAAGCAGCACGAGGTTTAGAAGACATAAACATTTCTACAGGATCATATCCTGGTTTTTTATGAATATCTACACATCTTGCATAATCAGGAGCTTTTGCATCGTCAAGCCAGAAGTAATACGTAAACCAGCTTTCCGGTTCAGCAACCAATACAAAGTCACCGGCCCTCTCATGATCCATTCCGTATTTTTTTTTGCCTTCTTTATCTAGCACCATGGCAATTCCGGGAGTTTTTTCAAGAATAGCTTTTACCTGACCTGCTACTGATGGATCATTGACATAAACATGGGCAATCTGATGATCAGCTACCACAAATGCTTTAGAAGCTCCGGCATCCAAAAGTTCCAAACCTCGCTCTACACGAATTTGTAGTAATCCATTTTCTCTGAAAATTCTGTTGATATGAATAGGCTTACTTACCGGAACGATACCATATTCAGAAAGGATAATAATGTTGGCACCTTTTTTTTCATAAAATGTAACCAGATCCTTTACTAATTCATCTACCTCACCAAGTTCTTTGCTGATTTTACTAAAATCATTGCCAAATTTTTGCAAGCAATAATCAAGATGTGGTAAATATATAAGTGTGAGTGTTGGGTTGTAAAGCTCCTCAGTAATCATGGAGGCATCAGCAATCCAGCGGCTCGATTTTATATTTGCACCAGGGCCCCAAAATTGGAAAAGTGGGAACTGGCCAAGTTTCTCTTGTAAAATATCACGTAGTTCGGCTGGTTCCGAATAGCAATCAGGAAGCTTTCTGCCATCAGCCAAATAGTTTGGACGAGGGGTTACGCTATAATCAGCATTTGAATACATGTTGTACCACCAGAACATATTGGCACACGTAAAATTTGGATCTTCCTTTTTACCCTTGTCCCAGATTTTCTCTGCAAGCACCAGTTTGTTTGATTGTTTCCAGAACTTGATTTCAGAATCTATATGGTCATACCATCCGTTTCCAACAACACCGTGTTCTGTAGGTAGTTTTCCTGTTAAATAAGTTGATTGTACACTAGTAGTTACTGCTGGTAGCATTGGAGCTATTGCACCAAGATTTTTATCTTTTATGTATTGTTCTAAAAAAGGAGTATGCTTGCCAATAAGGTTTGAGGATAAGCCAACAACATCTATTACTACAGTCTTCTTCATCTTATATATTTGTTTTAATTACCCAGTTTAATTCATTGCTGATAGATTGGGCAATCGGTAATTTTAATTGTTCAGGAAGTACTTCCCAGGTATAAGTTTCTACTTCCAGGTGGTCAGTAAAAGGAGCACTTTTTTGAAGTTCAAGAACAGCGGTTATATCATCCTGAGTAGACTGCAATAAGCCGATCTCTTTAATTGATATTGGAACATGGAAGTGTGCCCTCCATTGTGCTGCTTCTTCGTTTTCAAAATCTTCAAGAGCCGGGGTAAGGTCCGAATAACGAATTAGTCCACCATCTTTTTTTAAAGCCACTACCTGATGCAGATAAGTCGGTTCATTAAAGGTCTGGAAGCTGTTCTTTATAATTTCTCTTTCAGCTGGGGATTTATCAAGACTTGCTTTTAAAGCTGCGCTGATTTGTATTTTACCAACTTTAATGCCTTTTGCTTCAAGTTCTTTTAGCACTTCGTCGTGGGCTTCGTAGCCTATTGCAAAATGACAAACATCATAACACAGGCAAAGGTGTTTTTTAATTAATGTTTCAGCTTCAGCCGCAGAAACATTAAATGAAGTTTCAATTGCAGGAATGCCCAGCGGCAATAAATCATCCTCAAACCAGTCAATAAATTCTCTTCCGGTTTCAAGAATGCCATCGGGTTCAGGCTCCAGATCAAGGTGCATGGTTTTACCTGTTTCTTGCCCAATTGTAACCAGTTCTTTTATAACCTCTACTACATTTAAGGTAGCAGTGCGTTTTGCCTGCATAAAATCCTCAGTAGTTTTAAACCAGTGCCTGTAGCTAAGTGGTGATGTTGAAATCCCACCATTCATGCCTTCAGGCAGTATGGATTCAAGAATTCTAAAAAGTCTGATTGTATATTCTTTACGCGAATCGTTTGTCCAATCCGGTGTATGTACATCTTCTTTCACCACGGTACGGTGAAATTCCCCGTAAGGGAAACCGTTCATGGTAAAAACATAGGCGTCATTTTCTTTAAGCCATTGCTTAAACTCTGCTAAAGTATCTTCTTTGATAAGTTCAAGGCTAGAAGTATTAGACAACCTAAGACCCAATCCTAAAGGCTGGTCAGGAGAAACAGATTGCTTTATAACCGGGAAATTTTCTTGTAGTGCTTTAAAATCGTCATCCCAGTTTTTACCCGGATGAATGTTTGTGCAATAGGTTAAGTGGCCTGTGTTAACTTTCATTTTTAGTGACTGCTTAAAGGTAAACCAGCGTGTGTTCTGGTAAAGTTTAAAACATAATTACTTGCATCTATCAATAGCTGATGATCCATTTCATGCACCTCTTTTCCTGTACCCAAATCGGTAAGCAGGGTAATGGTAAGTTTACCACCAAGATGTTCCTGGAATTCTGCAAGACCGCGAAGTATTGGAGATTCAGTATCGTTAATCTGGATAAATGGATTGGAAATATCGAAAGATAGGTGAACCAAAACATTTAGTATGCGATGTAACTGTTCTTCCGTTAGCATTCCTTTTAAGAAAGAATACGTGCTATCTAAAGCAATACCCATTGCTACAGCTTCGCCATGTAAAACACTAAAGTTGCTTAACTGCTCTAGCTTGTGTGCACTCCAGTGGCCAAAATCTAATGGTCTGGCCGACCCTGTTTCAAAGGGATCATCACCAGCAATGTGGTTTAAATGCAATTGAGCGCAACGCTTAATCAGGTAGTTCATTGTATCCATATCACGTGCAACTAATTGCGCCGCATTATCTTCAATCCAGTAAAAGAATTCAGGATCTTTGATCAATGCTACTTTTACCGCTTCAGAAATACCCGAACGCCAATCTCTATCGCTTAACGTAAGCAGAAACTGGTCGTCGTTAAATACAGCTGATGGCGGAGCAAAGGTGCCAAGAAAGTTCTTTTTACCATTGTAGTTGATGCCATTTTTAACGCCAATACCAGAGTCATTCTGCGAAAGTACAGTTGTAGGTATACGAATGTGTTTGATACCGCGGTGTGAAACAGCGGCAGCATAACCAACAAGATCAAGTACAGCACCACCGCCGATTGCGGCAATGTATGAATGTCTGTCGATACCATATACATTCACGGCCTCAACCAGCTGGTCAAAAAGTGCGGTATCATTTTTTGACGCTTCACCACCCGGAACAATCATGATGTCCTTAATCAGTTGTACATCTTTATTGTGCTCAAAGTAAGCTTTAATTGAAGGTGCAAGTTCAGGATGAGCATCAGCAACACCCTTATCCAGTACGAAAAATATTTTGCGCAAGGCCTCTGAAGGCTTCTCTTTAAAGAAGTTTGACAAGATGGGATTGCCTGTTTCGAATAGCGAAGCGGTAAAGTATATTTTATACTCAAATTTTACACTAAACGACTGTTCTAAATAACTCATAGTTGAAAATTCCTAACTAAGTAACAGCGAATGCCTTACTTAGTAATATTGATAATGGTAATAAAATAACAATTGATAAGGCTACTTTCCAGTCAGCAAATACACTTGCCCAGGCCGCGTTCATTAATATTAAGGCAATAACTCCGGATTTTACCGCTTTGCCTATATTGGGGCCTATTGGGTTTTCTATGGCTTTTATGAGCGGGATAAATATCATAAAAGCGAATGGGACAATAAATGCCAAAGTAATTGGCACATTGCCTTGGGTAACCGCAAAAAATAGTATGCTGGCAATTACTATTGCATAAAGCACTGCAGCAAAATAAAGCATCTTTTTACTTCCGCCATGCACCTCACCTCTGCTAATCATGGTAATAGATGCAATGTAAATTATTGGGACAATGGCTAAAAACCACCATTGTTGCACCTGTGTGCTAATGATGCTTACGCCTAATAAAAGGTTTAAGCCACGACATAAACCCATATTTAACGGGCCTAATATAGAATGATGCTTAGCCCATCTATTGTAGGTAAGGCAAGCTATCATAATAGAGACTGCTAATACAGATGTTGTGGTATTGAATAAGTTGGCTGCCGAAATTCCAATAAAGAAGAATACCGCACCAAATATAGTTGCCGCTTTTTTGCTGATCAATCCACTTGGAATTGGGCGTTCAGGACGTTCTACCTTATCCAAATCAGCATCAAAAACATCATTAAATATAATACCACCACTGTACAAGCCTATTGTTGAAATGCAAAGCAGTATAACAGGTAGCTGTAAACTATCCCATGTGGACATAGCAAAAGAACCCGATATGGCTATACCTGCAAGTACATCAGCAACAGAAGTAACCACATTTGCAGGCCTCATTAGCCTTATGTATCCTAATAATTTTTTCAATTCAAATTTCTATTAGGAGATGATGATAGAGTTTTTATCTACCCTTGGCTGTTGTCCGCCGCGTAAAATCGAATTGCTCTCAAATTTCTGACTCTGATCTATGTTTTTAACTGAAAGAAAATCATTCTCATCAATCTGCCCACTTTGTGCAAAAGCAGTTATCGCATTGCGGTAACTAACCAGTTCAATGTCGGCCAGGCTAATTCCTGATTTTTTCATTAGTGCAGCCGTTTTAGGCACAGCAAGTGGATCGGAGATACCCCAATCAGCTGCTGAGTTGATCATAACTCTTTCTGAACCGTATTGTTTCACCACTTCTACCATGCGCTCATTGCCCATTTTTGTAAAAGGATAAATAGTAAATGCCGCCCAGAAACCTCTGTCCAAAACTTCTTTAACCGTTTCCTCATTGTTATGGTCTACAATTACCGAATATGGCGAAAGGCCGTGTTCAATAGCGATATCCATACTGCGTTGGGTGCCTTTTTTCTTATCTCTGTGTGGAGTATGAATTTGTACAGGTAAACCTGATTCTTTTGCAAGCTCTAATTGTAAACGGAAATATTTCTCTTCCGCAGCGGTCTGGTCATCAAAACCAATTTCGCCAATACCAACTACTCCTTCTTTAAAGATGAAATTTGGAAGTACTTCCATTACTTGTTCAGCTAGTTTTTCATTGTTAGCTTCACGAGAGTTTAAGCCTATTGTGCAATAGTGCTTAATACCGAATTGCGAAGATCTGAATCTTTCCCAGCCTATAAGACTGCTATAGTAATCGGTAAAACTGTCTACTCCGGTACGTGGCTGACCAAGCCAAAAAGCTGGCTCAATTAATGCAACAATTCCTGCATCAGCCATAGCCTGGTAATCATCGGTAGTACGAGAGGTCATGTGAACATGCGGGTCAAAGAACTTCATCCCGCTGATGTCATTTAAATCAAGGGAAGTTTGAATTTTTTCTCCTTCATTTCTTTCCTGAAAATTATCATTACAGCACATAATTCAAAATTTATATTGTCTGATTTTTTTGTTCTATCAATTTGTAGATTTCCGGATTAACGGTCCTATGGGCAGCTAAACGCTCTTGCACATAATCACTTAAAGTGTCTGCTAACGCCTGGTTTGATCTTTCATTTAGCCCAACGATATGATTAACATCTTTCTCCGTGAAAAATGCTTTCAATACCAGCTGATTCCATGCACCCTCCGAAAGGAAGCGGGCAGGATAAGGATTATGATACATTATTGCCTCTAGCACAGTGCCAATATTGCTCCTAATTCCATCTTCACATCTGGAAACCCACTCTTCTGCATAAGTTAAAAATGGCAATGCCGAATACAGTGCTATTTGCTCATTCATCTCGGAGCCTATAAATAGGCCACTTATTTTTTTAATGTAAGCTTCTTTATTTTCATCCGGAACTTGCATTAATAGCCAAACACGCGATAACCTGTCAGCAGTCCATTCTTTTAATGAAAAGCCAGGTAATAACTGAGCTATTTTTGCTTCATCTTCAGCTTGCAACACTATTGGCAGTTTACCAACAAATCTTGGAAGATGCGAAAAAGTAAGGTTTAATTGTATCGATTTTTCTTCTGTTTTAATCAATTCAACCTTAGTCTCCAGCCATTGCAAAGCATCGCTGCTAAGGTTTTGTTTAATGATTTGCAGAAAAAGATCATTAAGGCTTTTTATCCCTTCTATATCTATCAAAAGCATGATGTTCTTTTTTTTATAAATTGATTGCCGCAAAATAGTTGATCGCAAGAGCACCACTTATAATTAAAAGGCCAAAAAATTCTCTGGTTTTCTCAATATAAGGTTTGGTAGCCTGCATACTCTCTACTAAGCTTGGTCTTCGGTATTTCATTATCCAGTCACGCACCCCGTCTTTTGCAAAAAAGAGCATGATTGCGTAAATAAGATAGAAAGATATGGCAACAAGGTATACGATAGGGTAAAAAAGATCAAAAATGGCAAATCCACAACAAATGGAAGCCACCATATAGATGGGTACCCATAGCCATGAGTCGCTATCATTAAGGTTCACATATGCGAATAGTATAAACGCAACGCAAAAAACGGAGTTTAAAATGCTAAGTAGCATAACTAAGAAGATTAAATTTGTGTGTGTATTAAATTAATAAATACAAATAAACAGATAATTAACTCGATTTTGTAAAGTACTAATGTAAAAAATGAAATAGAATGCATAAAAATTTTTATCCTAATCTGTTGGTTTTTATGTAATTTCATATCCGATTCTCTCATTTAAAGGAAACGCTATGAATAAAATTTTGAGTTTAGTTTTTGTAATGTTGCTTGGTTTAAGTGTAAATGCCCAGCACAAATTGGAAAAAATCTGGGAGACAGATAGTATTATTAATCTTCCGGAATCTGTATTGCCTGATACAAAGGCAGGAGTATTGTATGTGTCAATTATGGGCAACAGTGCCGATGCTAAGGACGGAATTGGTGGGATTGGAAAACTTGACATGAACGGAAAAGTGATTAACCTTGATTGGATAACCGGACTTAATTCTCCTAAAGGACTTGCCATACATGGTAACAAGCTCTATGTAGCCGATATAACCGATGTAGTTGTTATTGATATTCCTAAAGGCAAAGTAGAACTTACGATACCAATAGCGGGATCAAGTTTTTTGAACGACATTACTGTTAGTGACAAAGGGGTGGTGTATGTGTCAGATTCAAGAACCAAGAAAATCCATCAGATTACCAATAATAAAGACGTTGTTTATCTAGAAAATATAGATGGGGTTAACGGACTTAAAGCTATTGGTGACGATTTATACATCGCCGGGGGAGGTAAAAACCTTTTAAAAGCAAGCGTAAAAAAAGACCTGATTAAAGTAGCCGGATTGCCTAATGGTGGTGACGGGATTGAGCCTATCGGAAATGGCGATTTCTTATTTTCAAGCTGGGGTGGTTATGTTTATTATGTATTCGCAAATGGCACCTCTGAGCTATTGTTAGATACACATTTGGAAAAGATAAACACTGCCGATATCGGTTACGATCCAGTTAAAAAAATAGTTTACATTCCTACTTTTTTTAAGAAAAGTATAATGGCATACCAGTTAAAATAAAAGCTATATAAGGAGGCTTATTGAGAATTCTTAACCTCCTCAAGCATACCGTCAAGAGTACTTCTGTTGAGTACCTTGCCTGCTGTAATCACTGTGAAAATCTTTTGAGTAGCACTTATGTTATTCAAAGGGTTTTCATCCAGTAATAATAGATCTGCCTTTTTGCCCGAAGCAATACTGCCATATTCTTTCTTGCCAAGAAATTCAGGGGAATTTACCACCGAAGCTTGCAAAGCCTGTAACGGAGTTAAACCGTATTTAACCAAAAGCTCCAGCTCTGTGTGTAAGCCAATACCTGGATATGCATAAGAATTTAAGTACCCGGCGTCAGTTCCTGCTAATATTTTAACTCCTGCTTTTTGTAAAAGCGGCAGGGTAGTTACTGTTTTTTCGAATAACTCATGTCTGAAAGCAATGGCTTCAGCATCATCCTGTTCAACCCTTTTTACACGCCCTTCATAGGTTTTTTGCAAACCTTTCCCTATGTATTGCAAGTAGCTGTCGTTTTTATGATTGTCTTTCTCAAAATAGGTGAGGATGTAGTTTAGCGACAGGGTCGGTGTAATATACATACCATGTTTTGCCATATTTCTGTAGGTAGAAAGTGCAGCTGTTTCATCAAAAGTCTGCATAACTTTTTGGTTAAAAGCTTTGCCTCTTAAAGTTCCTGCTGCTACTTCATCTGAAATCTCTTTTTCTACTTTAGAGCCGGCTTTAAGTGCATAGCCTAAATGTTCAACTGAGCTTAATCCTGCATCAGCAATTTGTTCCATGGTTAGAGCACTTGGAATGTGTGCGGATACCTTGTACCCACGCTTACGAGCTAGTCTTATCGCTTCTAAAAAGAGATCCGGTTTTAATGTATTGTCTGTGATTTTTACAAAATCAACGCGCATTTTTTTCAGAGAATCTAATGCCAGTTCTATTTCTTTAGTATTTCCAACCTCGATATCTCCTTTCCAGACTGACTTGTAGCCTTCCAGTTTAGGGCCTGAAGTAAAAATGCGAGGCCCTAGTAGCTTTCCTGCAGCAATTTCATCTCTCCATTGCAAAACACTTGGACTAATGTCAGCAGCAGCATCTCTCACAGTTGTGATGCCATAAGCTAAAAATAATGGGAGCAGATTTTTATTCTCATTTATTAAAGAATCGCCGCCACCAAAATGCATATGCATATCCCAAAGTCCCGGTATCAGGTATTTGCCTTTCCCATCTAATATTTGCTTCGAATTATATCCGCTGATCTGTTTTTCATTAAAAACACTAATGATTGTGCCGTCTTTAATGGCTACGGCCTTTCCTGATATTATCTTGCCAGTTTTAACATCAATGATATTTGCGGATTTAATGATTAAATCGGCCTCTTTTTTTTGCGAAAAGACAGAAGTACAGGCAAAAAGGAAGAGCACAGAAAGTATTACTTTTTTCATTGGGGAGGGTTATTTTTTAGTTGCCGTGGCAAGTATCGTTGTTATTTCTTTAAAATTTCTGTTTTTGGCATGAGTTAGTGCATCAACGCCTTCTTTGTCTTTAATGCTAATGTCGCAACCGGCATTAACCAAAAGCTGAACAATTGATTGGTATTTACTGCTTCCATCGCCTAAAATAACAGCCTCTAGTAAGGCAGTCCAGCCCAACCTGTTGATGTGGTTAATTGGGTAGTTTTTATCTTTAAGTAATTCAGTAACTATTGCAATATGACCTCTTTCGCAAGCAGGAATCAATGCACTGCCATTGTAGCGATTAAATACCTTGTAATCAGCTCCCGCTTTTAAGCATAGCTGAAGAATTTCCAGATAACCCGATGCTCCAGCATACAAAAAAGGGCTGTTTAGCATGTTGTCCTGTTTGTTAACATTAGCTCCTGCATTAATCAGCATTTTTGCAAGTGTAACCTTGTTGCCATAAGTAGCATTCATTAAAGGAGTTTCTCCTTTGCTGTTTTGTATTTCAAGCTTTTTATGATTGGATAGCCATTGCGAGAGTTTAGTGCTATCATTTGCAGCTATGATGCTGAATATTTCTGAGGTATTTTGTTCCATGTTTTTATTCTGCGAACAAGCATTCATTGTAAGGCAAGTAAGCACTATGACTGATGCAATTCGAAAATTCATACGCAAATTTAACTTTAAACTAGCCAGCTTAATAGGACTGATTATCTCAATATGGGTACTAATTATTTGTTTTTCGAAATTCCTGTGGACTAACACCGGTGTTTTTTCTGAAAAATCTGGAGAAGTAAGACGTGTCATTAAAGCCCAGAGCGTAAGCAATCTCTTTAATGTCGAGCTTGGTGAGTATAAGCATTCGTTTTGCTTCAAGTAAAATGCGCTCCCGGATATAGTCTCCGGCGGTTACTCCTGATTTTTTTCTGCAAATCTGATTGAGGTAATTGGGCGTAATATGTAACTCATCGGCATAAAAGGACACCTCACTATGAGTCATGTAGTGTTGGTCTAAAAGCGTAAGAAAATTGTTAATCAGACGATTGTCTGTAGTAGCGTCTTGTAGGTTAAAGCTGTCTGAATACCATCTTTTTAATAGAATTAAGACAAGTTGTAGCCTTGTTTGCAGCAATTCTGTTTGGAATTGCGCTGTGGCAGACATCTCTTTTAATATTTGTTCAAATTCAAGAGTCAAGGTTTTATATTGATTATCTTCAAGAGTAAGAACGGGGTAAGCCGAGAGATTAAAAAAAGGCAAACGCTGACTACCTGCTGTCAAGAATTTTTGTGAAAACATCAACTGATAGCCGGAAGTGTTTTCTGCAAGATTCCACTGGTGCGCCTGACCCGGAGCAAGAAAAAATACCATCTTTTCGCTCACATTATGCTCCTTAAAATCTATAGTATGCGTTCCGCTACCTTGTTCTATAATCAATAGCATATAGAAATCATGCTTATGAGCATGAGGAATATAAGGCATATTAATAGGGGCATGACGTAGTAATTTAAAGTCCTCCCCGGTATAAGGGAGGTTGAATATCTGCTCAATGCCAACAGTAGGTAACAACATATCCTACAAATTTAGCATTATAAAGGTTTTACTGTTACTCGAATACCTTCTGAATGTGTACTAAATTCGGGGGCGTACATAGATTGAAGGGTTGTTATCCCGTTAGAAAAATTACCTGCCTGACTTACCCTTAATTCATACTCAAACACATAAACCCCTTTACGCATATAATCCATAAAGAAATTGGTTGAAGCATCTTTGGTGCTTTCATAATACCCTAAGCCATCCTGATATTTAAATTGAGAAATAACATTTATCGGCTCAAAACCAGAAGATCTCATGTCTTTTAGATGAATGTATTCCATGTCCCTATCTGCACTAATTTCTAACCTTACCTTCACTAAATCACCTGTTTTTAAAATGGTTGAAGTATTTAATGGGGCGAGTTGATCGCCATTTTCGGTTTGACGCTTTAAGAACAATTGTTTTTTAATCTTTACACCCGTTTCACTTGGTGTTATTTTATCCAGTTGCTCAAAGTACTGCCAATAAACGCCTCCCCAGGCAATTGAATTGTTACCGTTCGTGATTTCAATTTTGCCCATTTCCGGTTTAACATTCGGACCGGCAATGCTTACCTTTTGATAACCTGTTCCAGCTTCTTTTTTCGGCTCAGTTACACCCCACTGCTCCAAGGACTTATCTCCTATAAGAATTTTCGACTCCCCTGTTTCTTCCAGCAAATTATGACCTTGCATTAATAGCGCATAGCATGCTGCGGTAGTAGCTTTGGTGGTTTTCCAATCATTTGTTTGCTTGTGTTTAAGTAGCCAGATTTTCATTTCCTCCACTGATTTAGTATCTGAAGCCACTTCGTTAAAAACTTCAATGAGCAATGCCTGTGTTTCTATAGGACTTTGGTACCACCACCAGCCTCTTGTATTGCTGCTCCAAAACATCCCCATTTCATCGCTTTGCTGACTTCTGTCTTTTAATGAGTTAACTATTTTTAATGCTTCCGCATGATTTCCGTTTCGGTGCAATACCAGTGCAGAAAGACCTTGCTGATAAATACCCATGTTTGGCCACTCTTTAGATATATTTTTCAGATAATAATCTAAGGCCCTATTGAAATTGATATTGGTGTTAATCTGTTTGCTATAACTGCGTGCGTACAAGTAGTGTAGCGGCAAATAGTTGGCCGTTGTTTTTAATGGAGTTGCGGTATAGTCTTTAGTGAGCTCTTCATCCAAATAAATGATAGCTTTGTTAAGCATCGAGTTAAATTCAGGATAGTTTTGCTCATCAGAAAGCTTCAGGAATTTTAGTTGCGCCATTCCCAGAACAATCTGCTGGGTGATGTACCTGTTTTCCCCCATGCCATTAAACCATGGAAACGAACCATTCGGATACTGCATTTTTTGCAGCTTTTCGAAATTGCTTTTAAGCTCATTACTCATGCGGGCTAAATTGAATAATGCAGACAAGCGTTTTTTCCTCTCTTTCTCACTATTGGCATTTCTTACCCAAGGTGTTTCTTCAAGCAAGATTGATTTTAGTTCCGGATTTTTTTCAAGATTTGATGACAGTGCATCGCTCTCAGGCAGTTGCCATTGATCAAACACCTGCTTTATTTTTGGTGAGCTGTTAATGATTCCTGAAGCAAAACTATTGGCATAGAACCTGCTGAAAGTTTGTTCCGCACATTCATATGGATATTCCATTAAATAGGGTAGGGCCTGAACTGCATACCATGCCGGGTTAGAAGTATATTCAAGTGTCAACGCTTGATTTCGCATAGTGGTTGATTTCCCAGACTCCAGGAGTTTTTCCATCTTAAATGTTTTAGTGGAATTTCCACGAACGTTTAAGGGCATCGTTTCGGTAACCAAAATAGAATTAGTTAACACCGGAATGATCATTTCTTCTCCATCACTAAATTTCCCTGATTCAGCAATCACTTTATAGCCAATCGCACTTATTCCCGAAGGGATGATTAAAGTCCATTTAATAACTTCGCTGCCTTTATCTTTCAGGTCAAATTTTTGAGTTATGCTTGTTTTAGCAGTGATGATTTGTATGAGGTTTCCAGTTAACGCATCAGATAACTCCAATGCAGCTTTACCTTTAAGTTTTTTGCCTGATAGATTGTTCAGCTTTGCACTAAATAAAATGGTATCCCCTTCACGGAAAAAACGAGGAGCATTAGCAGAAATGGATAATTGTTTTTGAGTAATTAGCTCTCGACTAATCCGTGCCGTTTTGAGGTCTTTCGTATGCGCAAACCCCATCATTTTATACCGGGTAAGAGATTGTGGAATGGTGAATTCAATATTAATCTCTCCTGATTCGTTGGTGTGTAGCTGAGGGTAGAAAAAGGCACTTTCATTGAAGTTTGTTCGGGTTACAATGTTTGCCAGTTTGCTACTTATTCCCCCCACTTTAGGTGCGTTTTGTATATTTAAGCCAGCAACTTTTCCTTGCAATAGCTGTTCTACATTGGCAACAGGTACATCCTGCACCTCTTTCCCTGAGACAATGAAACTAGAACCTGTTGTTACTTCTCTTGTCCTTTTTTGATAGCCTCTAATTACAACTTCTTCCAGATTTTTTTTGTCCTCTCTTAAAGAAACATCCATCCTTTTGTTGGCCTTTACCTTTGTTGAATATTTGAAAAAGCTTGGGAGACTGAAATTTAATACCTCTCCTGGTTTTGCATTTATTGCATATATGCCGTACTTATCTGTAGAGGTCATTCTTTTTCCGGCTATCTTGATCTGCACGTCTGGAATAGGAAAGCCTTGGTCATCTTTTACAATTCCGTAAACTAAATTTCCCTTTTGCAGTAAAGCAATCCGTTTTTTAGATTCCACTAAGTCGGTATTTATCTTTTTAAGATTAACGTATTGCAAGAAGTTAATAAAGTAACCCTTATTGTATTCGTTGAATTGAAATCCAAACAAATTGAGTTGTTCATATTTGCGATCTGTAATCCCGCCGTAATATTGATTTGTACCTAAGAACCACATATCATTACCCTGGGTTACCCGATTGAGACCTGAATTCCAGTTGGAGCTATAATAGTTGTAATAATCGTTATAAATGCTTTGCCAGGTCATCGGTTTAAGTTCATCAAGCGAGGCGTCATATAGCGTTGCAACAAGCTCAGCCATTTGTTTCTCTCCAGCACTATTGCTGATTTTTAACTTCCATGTTTCTTTTTCCCCTGGCTCTAATTTGTTTCTAAAGCTTAGGAATTTAATATCTAACTGTTTTGCCATATTTATCACAGTTACAACCTGCTGAGAATTATAGCTAACGCCGTTTTGAGTCATGGTAAACTGAACGGCAAAAGTACCTTCGTAGTTGGGATTGGGAGTAATATTTATAATGTTCTGTTTGGGAGATCCTTTAATCCAGACCTTCTCACTAATTTTTCCTTTATAATTTATCTCATAAAATATAGAGGTGCCAGAAGTTAATGTCGCAACTCTAAAAACCGCACTTTCCTTAGGATTTACAATTGTTTTCTCTGGTACTAGCCATTCGCTCATGGTCTGGATACTATCAGGGGAGTTACCAAAGATTCTAACTATCCGCTCCATGTTGATGGTATCATTGTCAGCGTTTTTGGCTGTAAACAAAGCTTTATAATATCCCGGTTTAAAATCGCTGGTATTCAAGTTTATGACGCCCACACCAAGTTCGGTGTTTACATTCTGTTCAAGAGTTGTTTTAACAGCCTTCCAGTTTGCCGGGTCACTATCTCCACCATAATCTTCATTGGGAAAGGTTTTAACAAATTCTTCCTTGCTTAAAGTATATTTTTCTGGGGGCTTTACAGCAAAGCTTTTGGTGATCAGGCGACCAGGATATTGGAGCAGGTGCCATTGTACTCTGAGTGATGATTTTATGGGTTGATTATTCAGGTTGTTTATACTGAAATGAATGCTGTCGGTTTTGTTGTTAGAAAAGATTCGTTCAGGTAGATTCAAATTTAACCGAACATCTTTTTTGCCTACATAAATCGTTGTCGTTGCAGATCTTGTTTCTCCACTGATGTCGGTAACATCGGCATTTATATTGTAATTGATGACTTGGTTTTTGTTTTCATTGTTTGCTGCAAAAAACTTAATACTAAAGGTGCCATCTGGGTTAGTTTTTGTAGCTCCTGTGGCTCTTGGATTATCATTACCCTCAACAACATATTTCACGGTGGCTCCGCCAATACTATAGGCCGAAAATGCCGTTGCCTTGCCTTTTACTGTAATTGTATCATTAAGTTTATATCGCTCAGTTGGCTTATCAAATATTACCTGAAAGGTAGGCCTCTTGTATTCTTCTACTTGTACCTCTACTTGGCCATATTTTGTGCTAATACTCATCTCACCATTTAATTTTCCTGTCGGAATATCAAAAGAGCCCTGGAAAGTGCCGTATTCGTTTGTTTTTAAATTAACAGTCTTAATGCCCTCGTTGTTTACATCACTGAAAACAACTTCCATATCTTCATTAGGTATGATTTTGTTTTTGCCGTCAAATTCCTCGAGGAATAATCCCTTATAATATACAATTTGACCAGGACGATAAATTGGACGATCGGTAAAAAGTACTACTCGCTTAGTGGGTGTCTTCACTCCATAATAGTAAGAGTTCATTTCAATAGAAACGGTGTCAGTATCTAATGTAACGGTGGCAGAACTTAAGCTTAGTGACTCATTGGAGGCAGCAAAGCCATTGTCGTCTGTTTTAATGGGTCTAGGGATACGCTTATCGTCGGCGTAACGATTTACTTGTTCCTGTATTTTCACCCCTTTTAAAGGCTCTCCAGTGGTGCTGTTCACGGCAGTATATTGTCGTATGTTATCACTTATAAGCCGGGTGCTAATGTGCATTCCCGATACGGTGAAAAATGCAAAATTGCTTAGAAGGTCATCAGGTAGCGTATCCTGAATACTTTCACTCTGAGCAATTAACAAATATTTTCCTAATGGCAAGCCATCAAGCTTGTCAACTATGTTATGGTTTTTGTAGTCGCCGGTAGCCGGCAGATCAATATTCCATGATCTAATTTCTCTTCCCGATTTTAAGAAGCTTAAATATTCGGTTTTATCTCTAAAATCAGGCATGTTGCTGCCTGTTAGTTTTGTATGAACTTTATAGAGTTTCAACGATGCCCTTTCAACGTTTTGATAGCTATACTGAATTAACATTGGCGCATTCGGCTGTGCATACTCTTTTAGCTTAATCGACAATGATTTTGTTTTAATTTGATTAATTAAATTGGTTGCATTAATAGTTCCATTACTCTTTGGATATGCGCCTATCGCTTCTTCCGCCAGTTTAACGGCATTAACTAAATTCAATTTATTGTCGCCATTTTTTGAGAAACCATTTCTGTAAAGCAATGCTTGCTCATAAAGTATGTCTGAATAGATTTCAGTTTCCTTAGCTTGACTTAGTAATTGCTGAAGTGCATCAAAATATGCCGTGTCTTTGCCTTCTTTTAGGGATCTTTGATAAACAAGTTTTATTCGCTTAAGATCTACATCAATCATAGCTGCAATATTCTTTTGGCTGCTATGGAATTGTAGTAGTTTTTGAAAAATTATAAAGGCTTTTTGCTCGGTTGAGGCGCTATCTCCTGTTACGAGGGGCTCTTCAATAAAACTTTTGGTATCTGAAAATAGGGCTGTCCTGAAATATACTGGATTAATTGGCCGAGCAATTAAATCAATCTGTGTATTACTAAAAGTAGATAAGGCGCGATGAGCCAGAAGATCGTAAAGTGTAGGTCGAAGATATCTCGTTATGCTATCTCCTGCAAGAAGTGTTGTGAAAATATCAATCTTAGTATTCTGTAATAAATCCGCATCAGCGATGGAGGCCATATAAGAATTTACTGTTTCATCGATTAGTTTTTTTGCAGACCAAGTTTTTATGTCGTCTCCACTTTCAGTCTCTATCGATGTTCTGTCCCTTATTCTATAACTATTTTGAAGATAATAGTTCCAGTAACTTTCTGCCAGTAGAGATTGTAATATGCTCTTTTCTGGCTGTTTTGCCAGTAGTATATCTTGTTTTAAATCAGTGTTGAGCTTAGCGAGATTTGTTGGGTCGAGGTAATGTTGAAAAAGTATTCTATAAATAACCGACTTAATCAGTGCAACTGTATTTCCTTCTTTCCTTGCCTTCGCGTTTAAATCAGTGACAAGTACAAGCGCACTTTTTACATTTTGGTTTGAAGCGAGTGAGTCAGCTTTGTTAAAGGTTTTTTCATATCCAACAAGGTTGCCCTGTTGTGAAAAAACATTGAAGGAAGAAAAAATGCAGCAGGTAAGTATTAATGTTAAACGTTGAGCGATTTTCATAAGCGATAATTTACAGAAAGATGGAATTTGAGCTCAAATTCCATAAGTAGGTTACTTCAGCTTTACATAGGTCTCAACAATCTCATGATTAACATTAAGGCTGTCTATTTTTTCGATTCCACGTTGCACCAAGGTGTCATTTTTTATATTTACGGTAAAACTGAACTTCAAATCTTCCCAGTCTCTGTAGCTGCAGTATTGCAGATGCTCTTCGTATTTATCTTCGTTCAATGTGTATGTCCCGCTGCCTGCATCAAAAACAGCATTTTTTCCTTTGCCTTTACTGATGTCGTGTTTGAAGAAAGAAAAATGGGTATCGTTAAACTGCTTAATCATTTCCTGATTTTCAACGGGGAAAGTACTTACGGTATCTCCTTTGGTTATAGTTTTTGCTGATACAAGCTTCCATGTCCCATTTATAGGTTGCTCTGATGTAGTTTTTTTGGTTTCAGTTTGACTAGTGCAGGATGTTAACGCAAGCGCGCAAAGCGCTAATAATGATAGTAGTTTCATTTGATCTCGTTAATATTTATTTAAATATAAATAAATATTTTATTCATGAGGATTCGTTCCTATTGATTAATAAAATATCTATTTTTAGTTAATCGTAAAATATATTATAGCGCTTTCAATGAAAAATCTTTTTAAAATTGCTTTTATTTTTATCTTTTTTCTAATAAATGGATGTGATCGATGTGCAGGAATTGGCTGCACTACTGGCCCACCCTCTTTTGTTTTGGAAATTGTTGATGCTGAAACAGGCATAAATGTTTTTACTTCCGGTAAATATGATTCAAAAGATATTGAGGTTACGGATCGGGATAATCAGACGACATATTCGATCTTTCAAGCAGGAGCTGATATGAATATCCTTAGAATAAGTCCAAAAAGTGAAAAAGGCAACCAGAAATTTACACTTAAAGTGGGTAATGATCTAGTTATCCCAATTGAAGTAAATGTAAGAGAGGGCAAGGGAGAATGCTGCACTAATTATTTTGAAGATGGTGTTACGGTAACAGGATATGATTATGAAAAATCCAAAAACACCGATCGTATCATCATAAAAGTGTAGCGCCTATAAAAGGCAAATTCTGCCTTTAACTTAGCATCATAACCATTGCTTTCTCTTTTAGGGTTTGTGCATCTGTATGCTTTATAAAGTACTCATCGGATGTGAAAATGAAATCAATTCGCCCCTTAAAGTAGGTCGTAAACAAGGTGGTTGGGTTGCCAAAAGGAAAAATAGTTGAAGGAGATTGTAATGATTCAACTTCTAAATCATTGTACTTTTCGCTGATGCTTACTTTTCCCATATTTGAGAGTGTAAAATCATGCGTTCCTTTGTCGGCCTTAGCATATTGAGTCATTCTGGGTAACGAGGGTAAAAGACATTCGCTATACAACAATACCGTATTAACGTTCATTTCTTCTATTTTTTTAGATAACTCATTTTTAAACGCTTTAGCCTGACTCCAAAAATCAGTAGTTTTCTTTTTGGGCAGATCTAATCCAACCATTGCAGGAAAAGCGAACAGCATATCGTTTTTAACCTCAGGGAGAAACTTTCGCATATCTACAGCGCAATAAAGTCTGGAATGCGATTTTATAGTTTCAATATCTTTAAATCCTCTTAAGAATGCTACGCTTAAAGCATCATGAACAGAAGCTCCATTTGATTTACATTTTTCAATAATTAATAATGACTCCTCTTCAGTTAATCTCCAGTGCATAAAAAAGGGATTCTTTCTCTTAATCTCTTTTTTAAAAGCGACCAGTAGTAAAACCACTTTTGCAACTTTAGAGAATAAGCGAACCTTTAATTTATTTGCGTTATTATCTCTTATATCAGCAGGAATAAAGTTCTGAATAGAGGAAAAAGATTCATAGGTTTCTAATTCCTTTTCCGGCTCAGCTAACAATTTTAATGTTTCGTCAATAAGATTTAAAACAGACCTGCCGTCGCAAATACAATGATGGGCAACAAAGATTAAATCCGAAATATTGTCAGATTTTATCCAGACTAATCTGAATAATGGGCCTCCTGCAGTGTCAAATGGTGTTAGGCATTCAGCGGTTGATTCTTTTTTCCAGTCTTTGGATGTTTGGCGTTTAACCATGCGAACGGAAATTTTCTGAACCGGATTCTGTTTAACAAAATAGGGGATGCGGGCCTCATCCTCCCAAACGTTAGCGCTTAATAAGGGGTGCCTGGTTTGAATTTTTAGAAGCGCAGCATGTATATCAGCTTCCTTTATAGTTCCTTTAACTGTAACAGAAGAGACTACGTTTACAGCTGTTTTACCACCCGCATACATTGTTCCTTCAATTAAAGATAGTTTTCTTTTCATCTTAACTAATTGCCTTATTGTTAGTAAAAGTACGAATTATGATACTAGATTAATTGATGATTTGTATAGATATATTTTAGTTGTTTCAGTATTTAGTGTTTTTCGGGTGTTTGGAATAGTTCGGTGAAAGTCCGTATCAAGGCCATATTAGGTCCATGTCGAGTCCAAGTTTTAACGTAAAAACACGGACTTGAGGTAGACGCTATTTTTATAGGTATTTGACTTATGCTAGGTTATTCCCGGTGCTTGAGTCGGTTTTTACTTTTGAAGAAAATATTATTGGGGAATTAGGGGAGGTTTCTAACCGAAAAATAGATTTTTCAGAATTGGTATTAAAGCAAAAAAACCTTTAGAATATTCTAAAGGTTTTTAATTGGTGGGAGATACTGGGTTCGAACCAGTGACCCCCTGCTTGTAAGGCAGGTGCTCTGAACCAGCTGAGCTAATCTCCCCTTAGTTCTACTCTTTTATTTGAAAAAACCAGCTGAGTAAGCTGTTGTTATTAACCTTCGAATCCTCGTTAGGTTTTGGTGGGAGATACTGGGTTCGAACCAGTGACCCCCTGCTTGTAAGGCAGGTGCTCTGAACCAGCTGAGCTAATCTCCCCTTTGGTTCTACTCTTTTGCCAAATGGCCAGCCGAGTTAGCTGTGGTGTGCCCTAATTGTTAGGGAGTGCAAATATACACCTCTAATTTAAAACTCCAAAACTTTTGTGAGATTTTACGCAAGAACATCCTCTAAAACTTGATGCGAACGAATATCTCCAAAAGAAGCCGTGTGTAAGGTGTAGTAAATCAGTATTTTATCTAAAATGACTCTTCGCGTTTTATTTTCTAATTTTATTTCATTTATTTTTTCAAAAGGTGAAGTAAATAGAGAAATAAAGAGAATCGCCTCCGTTTTCTCTAAATAATGGGCATGTACAGGAACCATCGATTTGAATTCACCTTCTTGTAAATCGAAATAACTCTGGTCACTTTTTGTCTGCATGCTGGGTGCAAATCCTAAATATCTTGAGAGTTTAAGTAAAAAAGCCAGGTGGAAATTCACATTTAGCTCGTTACTTTCATCCAGCCAGCAAATCGAGTTAAAAATAAAATCAAACAAATGTTCGTCTGCCATTTGCTGTCTTATGCTTTTGTACAATACCTCATTAATGAAAATTGCCATTGTACTTTTTATAATATCGTATGGAATGCTGCTAAAAATGGGAGAGGGTCTAAGCTCAGAAACACGTTGTATGCTGGTGCTGGCTTTATGATACACCACCATATCTACAAGATGTAAGGGCTGCAACATATTCATCCTGATTTTGGCCTTTGGTTTTTTTACGCCATTGATCATGTACGACTGGATTCCGAACTTTTCGGTAAAAATCTGCACTACCACACTGCTTTCGCTGTAAAGCGTGGTTTTTAAAACAATACCTCTTGTTTTGTGCAGCATGACTTAAAAAAATTTAGGAATGAAAATAATAAAACCAATTATTGCAGCTCCAATAGCCGCCATTAATACGCTGGCTGCGGCAACATCTTTAATTATTTTTGCTTTGGGGTTATAGTCTGGCGAAACCAAGTCGACAAGTACTTCAATTGCAGTGTTTATCAATTCAGTTATCAATACAATTGCAGAGGCAGCAACTATCCAAAGCCATTCATTTACAGCTAACTTAAAATACCATCCGGCCAAAGCCGTAAAAAGCAGAGCAAACACATGAAACTTAAAATTAAGCTGTGTTTTAAAGGCATAAGCAACACCCGAAAACGCGTACCCAAATCCTTTTATAAACTTTAGCATAGTATCTTCAAAATTGAGAAATTATAGACGCAAAGTACGGTATGCTTTCTTATATATCCAATTGTTTAGCTAGAACGCTTAACTTTGGGTAATTTTTATACGAATGTCTGCAGAAAAAACATCCCTACATCCAAGAAATAAGCATCGCTTTAGGTACGATTTCCCTGAATTGATCAAGACTCATCCTGAGCTTAAAAGCTACGTAGCGGTTAATTCGTATGGAGATCAATCTATAGATTTTTCTGATCCTGCAGCGGTTAAGAGCCTTAATAAAGCCCTTCTTAAGCATTTTTATGAGATTTCTTATTGGGATATTCCTGAGGGATATCTTTGTCCGCCAATACCTGGGAGGGCCGATTATATTCATTATCTGGCAGACTTGCTTGCTTCTGCTAACAACGGGGTAGTGCCTATGCGCAAATCGGTGCGTGGATTAGATATTGGGTTAGGTGCTAATTGTGTTTATCCTATTGTTGGGCATCAGGAGTATGGATGGAATTTTGTGGGATCTGAAATCGATTCTGGAGCCATTAAAGCTGCAAAAGCGATTGTATCAGCTAATCCGGAGTTGGCAAATGCTGTAGTTTGCAGACCCCAAAGCAATAAGCATCATATTTTTAAAGGGATTATTAAGCCCGGTGATTTGTTTGATTTCAGCATGTGTAACCCACCTTTCCATTCTTCAGCAGAAGAGGCGCAAGCCGGTACAAAAAGGAAATTACACAACTTAGGCAAGCAAAAAGGGAAAGGTGTAACGCTAAATTTTGGGGGCCAAAATTCCGAGCTTTGGTACGAAGGTGGCGAGGTTGGTTTTATTAGAAATATGATTGAAGAAAGTGTTGCTTATGGCAATCAATGCCTTTGGTTTTCGACTTTAGTTTCAAAGAGCAGCAATTTGCCATTTATTTATAAAGCCCTTCAATACGTTAAAGCGGCAGAGGTTAGAACGGTAGAAATGGCACAGGGACAAAAGATTAGTCGTTTTGTAGCTTGGACATTTATGGATCTGGAGAAACAGGATAACTGGAGTAAAACCAGATGGAACCAGCAGGTTTAAGGGGAAATAGATACGCTGGCTTTTTTGTTTTTATAAGCTCCAATTTGTTCTCCGGTAGTGTAATCTTTAAAGATAAGTGAATCACTTTCTTTAAATCGTTTTTTGAGCATGCAATATAAATGGAGGCATTTAATCCAGTTTAGTGCTGTAGCTTTATCTTTCCAAATTTCAGGATATACGTGGACCTCGTTTCCTTCAATTTTTAAAAGATTCTTTTCCTGAAGTTCTTTCACATTTGCAATAATTTTGGCCGTTTGAGCGGCCAAATTTGCGGTATGTTGTACTTTCTTTTTTGCGTATATCATAAGCCGGATTTATTCTAACAATAAAGCGTCGTCTTCGTCATCTGTAAGGCTCAGTTGGATGCTGTCTGTTCCTGCAATACCTTCAATAGAGCCTCTGATGTGTGCGGCATTGAGCAATACTTTTTCAAGCTGCTTTTCTCTTGCTTTCCATAGTTTTTCCATGGCATCACGTTCTTTTTGAATGGATAGTTTCATACTCATAAAACCTTCTCTAATGGCTTTCCATTGCTCAGAAAACTCGTTGCTGGTTAAATAATCGTAAAGCATATGCATTTTATCGCCACGGTTTTCCTGAGATTTTGAGGCAGAGAAGAGTTTTACTATACCATCCCTAAGGATATAAGACACAGCTTTTACTTCATCAAAAGAGCAAATCCAAACGCCGTCTTTTTCGCCAAAGCAATCCATTCCTTTTGGATAAGCCTGAGTTACAATAACGGCAACATCAACGCCCATACTACGCATGTCTTTTTTTAATTTCTCAATCCATTCCATTGAGAAATCTTTGGTGCGCTTGCTTTCGTAGATGATTTTACCACATTCTTGTCCAAATTGATTTCTAACGTGATGTACGCAATCGGCACCCCTTACTCCTTTGCCAACTTCAGATATCAAGTCAAAAGGGAAGGCATTTCTAAGTAATTCTTCTAGGATTAACTCTTGTACTTCACCTTGCAATTGCATAGAGCCTTGCTCAGCTTTACGCTTCATTTCTTCGGCTAGTTTTTTCTGATCGTCGAGCTGTTTTTCGAGTTCTTTTACCCTTAGCTGATGTTCAGTTTCTTTTATGCTGTTCTTTTCTGCTTCTTGCTTTCTGATTTGCTCGGTCATATCGGCACGTTGCTCCTGTAGCTTGCGTTGCAATTGAAGTTCCATTTCTTCTTCTTTTTGCCGCATAGCTTCTTCCTTTTTTAGGAATTCGAGTTCTTTGGCTCGGGCAGACTTTAGCTTTTCTTCGCTTTCTTTATGGGCATTATCAAGCATTTGCAGCTTGTTTTCGAAATCTGTAGCAATGCTTTTGCGCAAACTTTCTTCTAAAGCCGTTTGAAGTTGTTTCTTTTCTTCAATTAGTTTCTGCTCATAAGCCTGGGCTTGTTTTTTCTGTTGTTGCTCAAAAGCAAGCTCCTGTTGTTTTTGCTGAGTCAGGAATTCGGTTTGTTTTTTAGCAAATTCCTCTTCCTTTTGTTTGGTAAAGGAAACCATCTTTTCTCTGAGGTCTTTTTTATATTCCTCAGCCATTACCTCTTCAATAGGAAAAGTATGCGCACAATTAGGACATTTTATTTCGGTTGACATATGATCGGTATTATGGAAGTTGGTTGATAAATAAACTATCTGCAAATTTCATTGAAACACTTCTAGGCTCATCGTTTTCAATTTGAATGTTTAATGAGCCATCAAAAGCAATAACTTCTATCACTTTTATTTTGGTGCCAATAGTAATCTTTAATTTCTCAAGATATTGAAGAAATAAAGTAGAAGTATCTTTAACGGCGGCCACTTTGCAGTTCTGACCGACGTTTAATTCTGATAATAGTGTTTTTGCAATGGCCGGCATATCGCCATTGGCTTTTGGAATTGGATCGCCGTGCGGATCAAATTCAGGGAAATTAAGGAACTCTTCTAATTTGTTTACCAATTTGGCTGATTGTATATGCTCCAGTTGCTCAGCAACTTCATGAACCTCATCCCAGCTAAAATCAAGCTTTTCATATAGAAAAGTTTCCCAAAGTCTGTGCTTTCTTAAAATAGCAACGGCATTTTTTCTGCCACTGTCTGTAAGTAATATTTTGCCATACTTTTTGTAAGTAACCAGATCTTTCTCCTTCAGCTTTTTTAACATGTCGGTAGCTGTAGCAGGCTTAACACCTAAAAGGGCCGCCATTTCATTGGTGCCTGCTTCGGGTTTTTCTTCGTCTTGAAAGCTCAGTTTTAATAAAGCTTTTAAATAGTTTTCTTCAGTATAAGATAGCATAGTACAAACTTATCGCTTTATAAAGGAAATAAAAATAATAAATATCAAAATATATTGGTTAGACTACTCTAACTTTATTAGTTTTGCATAAGTTATTTAGCTATTAGATTAATATAAAAATATGTTTAACAAAACTTTACTTTCAATTCTTTCTATGTTGTTTGTTATTAATGCCATGGGGCAAACCGGAAGCATTAGTGGTAAAATTATTTCTGAAGAGCTACCCTTGGCTCTCGTAAATATTAGAATAGAGGGAACTCAACTAATCACTCAAACTGATAGTATGGGGAATTATACACTTAGTAAAGTTAAATCGGGTACTTATAGGGTTCATGCATCGGCAATAGGGTTTAGGAAAATGGTTAAAACCATTACATTAATGAATGATGAGTCATCAGTTTTAAATTTTGATCTCAGCAACCTTCAAAATGATTTAGATGAGGTTGTAGTTAC